>Ga0307929_1000348_pt1 | contig 47569 bp, 47 predicted proteins | sample AceLakmetage1330_FD_203160 | JGI IMG/M metagenome (GOLD analysis project Ga0307929, IMG submission 203160) | Saline water microbial communities from Ace Lake, Antarctica - #1330 | ecosystem: Environmental > Aquatic > Non-marine Saline and Alkaline > Saline | place: Antarctica: Ace Lake... | reverse complement strand
GGTCGGTAAAGACAAACTCAATCACCTTGTCGGTATCTTTGCTTTTTTCCGGATCGATTTTAATGCGGAAATAATCCACAAAGGTAGCCGGAGAACGGGCTATAATCTCCGGAGAAGGCAGAACGGTGAGAGGAGAATCCACCTTTCCTTCCAGAGCCAGGGCTTCGGTCAAAAGAAAGCCCCGGGCGATTGAACCGTCCGTATAGTCATTAATAGATAAGACTCTGATGCGGCAGCCCAACGTCCCGGTTCAGCGGCGGCGCGCTAGCGCCGGCCGCTGCAACCGGTTGTTAGCGGGCCTTTGGTAGCGGGCCACACTAGCGGACGATTGAGATTGCCCGTCTGGTTTAAACGTTCTGCAGTTTTGCAATTTGGAATCGCATTTATCACAAAACACCTAAACCAGCGCAATTATTATATAATTATTAGTCACCAATAGGTGCAGATAAGGTTTCCATTACTCTGTCTAGATTGAAACTTGCCGCTTTCATTCTAGGAGGGAATTCTTTAAATGTCATTAAGGATTCAGCTACAATATCTTGTGCCGGTACCATTATAAAGGCATGATCCTGACACCAGTCATAGTACGTATTTGAAGTAACTGGAGCATACTCATAAGGGTCGTAACGTAAGTTATAAAGATGTGGCACTCTTAATCTAACAAATGGTTCTCCCCATACTAACATTGTTCCAGGAACCCGTTGTTCCATAAAGTTGACTTTCCAATTATCATAACGAAAAGACATCAAGTCTCCATCATCAGAAAAATAGAAAAAAGAAGTACGTGCTCCTTTTTCTTCTTCACCTGTAAGATGTGGTAGCATATTGTATCCATCTAAATGTACTTTATATGTTTTATCACCAATTGTTTTACCTTCTAATAGTTCTTCTTTTACATTTTCGTTTCCTGCAGCTGCAAGGAAAGTAGGTAACCAATCCATTCCCGAAATAATCTCATTAGAAACAGAACCTGCTTTAATATGATTTGGCCAACGAACCATTGCTGGCGTTCTAAAAGCACCTTCCCAGTTCGTGTTTTTCTCTCCTCTAAAAGGAGTTATAGCTGCATCTGGCCAAGTGTTTTTATGCGGTCCATTGTCTGTCCCGTATTGAACGATTGTATTGTCAGCTATTCCTAATTCATCTAGTAGGTCTAATAACTCACCAACATGCATATCATGTTCTATCATTCCATCAGCATACTCATTTAGTCCTGAAGCTCCACGCAACTCGTCTTTTACATGCGTTCTATAGTGCATACGTGTTCCATTCCACCAAACGAAAAATGGTTCGCCTGATTCAACTGCGGCTATAATGAATTTTTTTGCAGCAGCAATTGTCTCATCGTCAATAGTTTCCATTCTCTTTTTAGTAAGTGGGCCTGTATCCTCAATTTTACCACCGGCAGTTGAATGAATAACGCCTCTAGGTCCATACTTCTTTCTAAAATTTGGATATTTTTCAGGATCTGGATAATCAGGTAATTCTGGTTCTTCCTCTGCATTTAAGTGATATAAATTCCCAAAATACTCATCAAATCCATGGTTGGTTGGAAGATGCTCATCTCTATCTCCTAAATGGTTTTTTCCAAACTGACCCGTTCTATAACCTAATGGTTTTAACAATTCAGCAAGTGTAGGATCTTCTGAAGAAATCCCTTCTTTAGCTCCTGGCAAACCAACTTTACTTAAACCTGTTCTAAGTACACTTTGACCTGTAATAAATGAAGAACGTCCTGCAGTACAACTTTGTTCCGCATAATAATCTGTAAAAATCATTCCTTCATTTGCAACTCTGTCAATATTGGGTGTTCTATAACCAACTAGTCCCATTGTGTAGGCACTAATATTTGATTGACCTATGTCATCTCCCCAAATCACCAAAATATTCGGCTTCTCAGTGTCCTCCTTCGCCTGGGCGGGAAGCGCGGCCGCGATTGTCCCGGCCGCCAACACCGACCCTACCGCCGCCCAGGAACCAGCCTGCCTGAGAGCGGTGGGCATATTTTTACTCATCTTTTTTTTCATATCTCCCTCCTTGGAGGTGTTTCACTTTGTTAATAAACCACGGATTATCCGTATTATCTTCAGAGCCTTATTTTGATTGCTATTGGTCCTTCCTTCTTTTTGACGAGAATTTCCTCGATAGCCTTGAGTCCTTCCTTCCGGCAAACCGGGCAGAACGATACTTCCGGGACTTCATACAACGTGTCCAACATCAGGAGAAACTTGCGGAAATTCTCTCCCCGGATGTGCCTTTCCAGATCGTCACGGCTTTCCCACTCTTCCAGCAGAACAAACGAGTTTTCATTAGCCGTATCCCGGTAAAGACAAACACTCAGGCACCCTTTTTCGTCCCGGGTCGGCCCTATTACCAGGCGGATCACGCGCAACTGTCCATCCCTCTTCTGATGGGAAGTAGTCATCTTGTAGGTAGCGACAATCATTCATCTAATATACACAGCAAAAAACGTGCCAAGTATATGAAATGCACATGGATATTCTTTTATCATGCACCGGGAGAACAGGATAGATACAATCAGCAAGACTTGATTGAATAGTGGGTAGGGAAGGGTTCGGGACGATATATCGTCCCGGGGACGATATATCACTACTTCGGGGGACGGGTAATTCCCAGCTTCTTCATCCGGGAATACAACGTGGCGGGTTTGATTCCGAGGATCTCGGCGGCTCCGCCTTTTCCCTTGATCCGCCAGCCGGTTCTTTCGAGCATGTTCACGATATGGACTTTCTCAATCTCTTGCAGTGTTTCGCCGAGCCCCGCCGCCGGATCCACGTTTTGTGGTATTTCAATCCGCAAAACCAAGCCCTTGCTGATGATCATCGCGTGCTCGATGACGTTCCTGAGTTCGCGGATGTTCCCGGGCCACCGGTAGCTCCGGAGGGATTCCATGTCGCTTCGGGGGATGGACTCTATCTGCTTTCCCATCTTTTTCGTGAACTTCTGGACAAACGACCAGACCATTAGGGGGATGTCCGCCGTTCGATCGCGCAGCGGCGGCAGGTGGATGGGGAAGACCTTTATTCGGTAGTAGAGGTCCTCCCGGAAACTGCCCTCCCGAACCATCTCCTCCAGGTTCCGGTTGGTGGCGGCGAGGACGCGCACGTCGGTGGTGATGGTCGTCGGACTGCCCAGCCGTTCGAAAGTTCCTTCCTCAATGACCCGGAGCAGTTTTGCCTGCAACCCGGGGGAGAGTTCGCTGATCTCGTCTAAAAAAATCGTGGAGCCGTCGGCGAATTCAAAGCGTCCTTTCTGTTTCGTAAGCGCTCCGGTGTAGGCCCCTTTTTCGCGGCCGAAGAGTTCGCTCTCGAGGAGTGTTTCCGGCAGCGCCGCGCAGTTTACCGTCACCATCGGTAGGTCCTTCCGGGTGCTCAGCCGGTGGATCGCCCGGGCCAGCAACTCCTTTCCGGTGCCGGTTTCCCCGGTGATGAGGACCGTGGTGTCGGTTCCGGCCACCTGTTCGGCCCGATTCAGCACACTCCGGATTACATCGCTTTCGCCGATGATTTCCTCGTGCTGGTGCTGGACCTCGATCTCAGTCCGCAGGATAACATTCTCCCGCTCGAACCGATCCTTCAATTCGCGGACCTCTTCGAGTGCTCTTTTGAGTTCGTCCTCCGCCCGCTTTCGTTCTGTGATGTCCTTGATAACACTCACAAACCATTGTGGCTGGCCTTTGTCGTCTCGAACAAGAGAAACGGTAAGATTGGTCCATGCGAGTGACCCATCCTTTCGAATGTATCGCTTGTCCATTGTGTACGTATTGATCTCCCTGGCAATCAATTCTCTGACGTTTTCCAGACCAACCTCAAGGTCCTCGGCATACGTGATCTCCTGAAATGTTTTAGTTACCAGCTCTTCTTTGGAATATCCAACGATATCGCAAAGCTTTTGGTTGACGCGCAGGAATTTCCCTTCGGGCGAGAGATGCGTGATGCCTACCGCCGCTTGCTCAAAGGTAGCGCGGAACCTCTGTTCGCTCTCAGCAAGGGTTGCAGTCTTTTCCCTGACCATTCGATTCAACGTCCTGTTCCACGCAATAAAAAGCAGAACGACCAATATTGAAATACCCCCTATTATCAGTATCCATTTCCTGACTTCACCGGGTCGGGTGCCGTGCTCAATCCTGACCGTAGTCCATCTGTTCATGATAGCCGCATTTTCATCAGCCGGTATAGCCTCAAGTGCCTTGCTAATAATATCTCGCAACTCAGGCCAGTCGTTCCTTATTCCCATGGCCTGATCATGGTCAGGCAGTCCGCTTGGACAGGCCGCCTTGAGGTTCTTCAACCCGAATTCGTTAATCACTGCGGGTGTGGAGAGCAGGTCTCCTATGTAAGCAAACGCCTCTCCCGATGAGACGGCTCTAATCGCTTCCTCGTTCGTGGCGAAAACCATAAGATCAATGTCTGGATAGTTATCAACAAGATATCTATGAGTGACGTAGTCTTTTATTACCGCTACTTTTTTCCCGAATAGATTTTCAATCGAGGAAATAAATGGCGCGTCATCCCGGGTAAAAATGAACCTGGGCGAATGAATATAGAGTTGCGTAAACAGAATGTCCTTTTCCCGTTCAGGGGTCGGCATGATTGCCGACACCAGATCGGGTCCTGTATGTTCTTTCAATCCTTTCAATTCTTCAGCGAACCGATACGGTTTTTTATCAAACTGAAATTTGATCCCGGTATTCTCCGAGATTGTATTGAGGAAATCCACGGCAATTCCATGCACCTTGCCACCTCTAAAAGAAAAGTAAGGTGGAGCCTCTGAGAACGTCACACGAATCGTATGATCTTCAGCGATCCATGCCTGCTCCTCTTCAGTGAAAGAAATGCTCTTCACGAGATGTCTGTAATATTGTTTATCCTGCTCCAATACCCAGTGTTGCTCAATCTCTAAGAGCTCATTGTTCGTTATGGCATCAAATCCCTCCTTAACAGAAGAGAACAACTGAGGATTGTCTTTGAGCACGCCCCAATAAAATTCCCACGTAAGAGGCATCGACTCTTGTGAGTTAAATTTGCCGGATAGACCGAGTCGGCTGATCAATGTCTGGGCGCTTAAATATTCTGTCAAACAGGCTGATATTTCTCGATTCAAAACGCTGCGCAACATCTTTTCCCTACTTGTAAAAGATACCACCTCTACCTTCGGATGGATGTTGAGCAAATGTTCCTCATAGTAAGAGCCTGTAATCGTGCCAATTTTTCCCCCTGCATAAAAATCTTTTTTAGTGGGTTCTTTGTGGTCCCTGGGATAAAAAAGGTAGGCACTTGCTTCGTAAAACGGCTTTGAATAATCAAGCCATTGTGCGCGGGAATCACTGTGAAGCAGGCCGGAATGAATATCCGCACGGCCTTTTTTTAAGTTGTTTAAAGAATCCTCCCAATTACTGAGGATAAACTCGACTCTCTTTCCTGTTTTTTCCGCCCAAAGCTCCCATATATCCACAAAAAGTCCCGCAGGTCTTCCTTCGGCATTTATAAAGGTGAACGGGGCAGCATCACTCCACATCGCAATAAACAGGGTATCTTTTGTTTTTGCAGTTGATATTGTCAGCCATTTCCGTTCAAGGGTGGCACGTTCCTCAGGGGTAACCAGGGCCATTCCTTCCTCAAGTTCTTTTGCGAGTTTTTTATCGCCTTCACGCACAGCGATCCAGAAGTTGTTGCTACACAAAATCAGAGACGGATTGTAACGGAACTCATCTATCAATCCCCGCTTTTGCAATTGATACTGTATGACCCCGGCATCTCCGACAAAGACCCGGATATCGCCTTTCTGTGCAGCGGCAAACATTTCTGGAAACTCGGGATAGGAGACAAGAGGCACCTCAGGCAAATGTTCCTGAAAATATTGCTCATGATAACTGCCCCTGACGACACCGACCCTGAACCCTTTGAGATCTTCAATACTTTTAAGGTTGGGGATGCTTTTATCGAAAAACACACCCCCTTTCGAAGATGCGACAACTGCCGCATAATCCAGATCCGCATCCCGTTTCTCGGTATAGTAAAGCGAGGCGTGGATATCTGCCTTCCCATCACGCATCATCTGTAAACCATCATTCCAGATGGCGCTGGAAAATTGGACAGGAATACCGGTCTTTTTTGACCATAAACGCAGGAGATCAACGGCAAGGCCCTGAGCCACCCCCGTATCGTCCTCAAAAGTATAAGGCGGCATAATAACCGGATAAACAATCTTTATCGGTTCCTTCCGCGAAAAATCAAATGTTACATTTTGTTGGGGCGGGGTCACTTCATCTTGGGCAGACAAAGGCGCTGAGATGATGCAGTTGAAAAGCATCATAAAGAATACCGCACTTAGAATATTACTTTTAAATATTTTCATTCCCCATTTATCCTGCTCGATCTCTGATACACGTGCCGTCTGACATATTCAAAACAATAGTAAGATAATCCGGATATATGTGCCAGAAATTTAGCTCTAACGGTCCCGGGAAATATACTCCACCCCAGTTAGTATTAAAATATATTTTCTCTTCAGTTCGTTTGACGCCCCACTGCACCACCGGAGCAACCGTCTCTAGCCGATAGGACCACCATCGAACTTCGGCGGGACGGGGATAAACTCAAGGACAAGGAGACGGGAGATGAGTATAAGGTTACTGATGCCGGCACCACGATGACGATAAAGAACCTCCAGACCGGTGAAAAGATCGACTATAGAGTATCGGGCGAGACTCTGACCAATAAAGATACCGGCCAGAAGTTTAAAATCAGGCGGGACGGCTCCAACATTACGATAACGAAGAAAGACTAGGAAAAAGAAGATGATGCATGCATTGACCGATATTCCAGGATGTTTATATTGACGGGGAGGGGGTATTAGTCTATATTCAGACCAAAATATAGACTATCTCAGAAAGGAGACCAATGAGAACAGTTGCAATCAGTGAAGCAAAAGTGAAGCTCTCTCAGTTCGTGGACGAGGTATATACAACGCACGACAGTATTACCATCTCCAAGGATGGAGAGCCGGAGACCGTTCTTATGAGCGTTCAGGAATACGAGAGTCTGGTCGAAACCCTGGAAGTACTCTCCGATCCCGAACTTATGGAAGCCATCGGAATTTCAGAATTGGAGATAAAAGCCGGTAATAGTATATCTCTGGAGCAGCTGAAACGTGAGCAAAAGATATAAACTCGTGCTCACACCACAGGCGCACCGGATGTTTAAAAAAATGCCCGGGGAGGTTCAGAGGATCTGTTTAAAAGCTTTTGATCGGATCGAATCCAATCCATTTATAGGCAAAGCGCTTCTCTATAATCTCCGGGGATATTACTCATTCAGAACGACATCCTACCGTATTATCTATAAAATTGATGAGGGGCGTATTATCATAACCGTAGCAGCTATAGGTCATCGCCGGGAAATTTATGAAAAATTGAAGAGGATTCTCGGTTAATCCGATTTATGAATAAGATGGAAGAAAAAAATACAGTCTGGCAGGAAAGCTCTCTCAAGGTTGTGAAGGGCGATGATTCCACTATCTTTCTTCTCCGGGGGAGACTGGATGCCGGCGGCGGCGGTATGATCTGGAAAGAGGCGGTAGGATTGGTTGAAAAAGAGAAACTCTCTCTCCTTATCCTTGATGGCGCCGGTGTCACCTACTGTGACGTGGCCGGGATCGGTCTCCTGATCGATCTTAAGGCTCACCAGGAGGAACAGGGGGGCGCCTTTGAGATCAGGAACTTCCCGGAGAAGTACTTTCACCTCCTGGAGCTATTTCCCCCCTCAGTCATCCGCGATCAGGGGAGAGAAGAGCACGGTCGGGCCAGTCTTCCGGAGGAGGTAGGAGCGTCGGCGGCTGGGTTTGGCAGGAATATCCGCAATACTATTGAATTTATCGGTGAACTCTCCTCCGCGCTTTTTTACTCACTCACTCATCCTGGGAAAGGGATGTGGAAAAAATGCGGGGCGGTCATGGAAGCAGCGGGGGTGAACGCCGTCCCTATTATCCTCCTGCTTGGTTTTCTGATCGGCCTCATCCTCGCCTTCCAGATGGCCGGACCAATGGCGCAGTACGGCGCGGGGATATTCGTTATGGACATGGTCGCCATCACCGTGATCCGGGAACTGGGACCTTTGATTACCGCGATCATCGTGGCCGGACGGTCCGGTTCCGCCTTTGCCGCCGAGATCGGGACAATGAAGGTCAACGACGAGGTCAACGCCCTTATCACGATGGGGCTCAATCCCGTCTCATATCTGGCTGTCCCCAAGGTCCTGGCGGGGATACTGGTGATGCCTCTCCTGACCATCCTGACCAATCTGGCCGGGCTGATTGGAGCCGCTCTGGTAGTCCTCTCTCTGGGATATCCGCTGATAACCATAATCAACCGGGTAATCAACGCGGTCGGCCTCGACGATCTCCTAACCGGCCTTGGCAAGACCCTGGTCTTTGGTCTTTTGATCGCCGGGATCGGCTGCCTGCGAGGACTTCAGACCAAGGCCGGGGCACAGTCGGTCGGAGTATCCACCACCAGCGCGGTGGTGAGCGGGATCATCATGATTATTGTCGCGGATGGGGTTTTTGGGGTCATATTTTATTATCTTGGGATATAGAATTAACCACGAAGGACACGAAGAACACGAAGGGTTTTAAAGTACAAATCGTTTTAAACCGGTTTTAAATAATTCAACGTTGAAATTCATAAGCAGACCGATACCTATTCCAGATAACTTCATATATGTGAGTAATTGAGCTCTGTGAACATCGATAATTTTTTTTACACTCTTGATCTCAATAATCAATTTATCTTTAACCAGAACATCAATCCGGTACCCGCAGTCAATAATTACATTTTTATATTTGACCGGCAGGGGAACCTGGAGTTTGAATGGTATGGATGCCAATGAGAGTTCGCGGGCAAGACATTGTTCATAAGTAGATTCTAAAAGCCCGGGGCCAAGCACACGATGCACTTCCAGGGCACAGCCAATTACTTGTTTTGATAAATAATCGAATTCCATGACTATCCTCTCTTTTTGACCAATTGTTTAAATTGTTGAAAATTCAATAATGGTTACATTACATCAGTCGTATGAAGAGCGATTTTATTCCAAATATTATTATTTTATTCTTTCTTCGTGTTCTTCGTGTTCTTCGTGGTTAAAATAAATTGATGACAGCTAATAATTTACATATCAGTAATGAAATGATGTCGCGGAAAGAATCGCCGGAACCTATCATCAAGGTTCGCAATGTAACCATCAGCTATGGGGACAATACCATCCTCAAGGATGTCTCCTTCGATGTTTACCGGGGGGAGGTCTTCATCATCCTGGGCGGGTCGGGTTGCGGGAAGAGCTCGCTGATGCGGCAGATGATCGGACTGGAGCAGCCGGCGACCGGGGAAGTGCTTATCGACGGCGAGGATATTGTCACCGCAGAAGGGGCTAATCGTTTTAAACTATTGAGAAAATTTGGTGTTACCTATCAGAATGGGGCTCTCTTCGGATCCATGACTGTGCTTGAGAATGTACGGCTGCCGTTGGATGAGTTCACGACCCTTCCGATCGAGGCGAAGAATCTCATCGCGAGAATGAAGCTCTCACTGGTCGGCCTGGAAGAGTTTACCAATCACCTACCTTCGGAGATAAGCGGGGGGATGCAGAAGCGGGCGGCGCTCGCCCGGGCCATGGCGCTGGACCCGGATATACTATTTCTCGATGAGCCATCCGCCGGGTTGGACCCGATTACTTCCGCGGGCCTGGACGCGCTGATTACTCGTCTCTCCACCACTCTTGATGCCACATTTGTCGTGGTGACCCACGAGCTGCCGAGTATCTTCTCCATCGCCGATCGGGTCATTATGCTGGACAAACGGAAGAAAGCAATCGTCGCCACCGGGACCCCGGTGGAACTGCGCGATCACTCCGACAATGACTGGGTTAGGAGCTTCTTTAACCGCGAGGAAGCACCGGAAGGGATTGAGTAAACTCAATCCCTAAATTTATAATATTAATAAAAGATGAAATTAACCACGAAGGACACGAAGAGCACGAAGAATGGTTGTGTTAAGTATCAACAAACTATTCCCAAGCTGAAAGATTATATCTGCAAGTTTATTGATTATTTTCAAAATCTATCAGGCCTTTTCTCTTCGTGTTTTTCGTGATCTTCGTGGTGAAAAAATCTATAATGCTATTTATTTAACCAAGGAAGCGAAACCTTATGAGTCAAAAAACAAACTATTTCAAACTGGGGATGTTTATCATTATTACCGTGGTGATTCTCCTGATCGGGATCTTCTTCCTGGGCGCCCGGGATATGTTCCGGCATGAATGGGAATTCGAAACATACTTCGACCAGTCCGTCCAGGGCCTCGAGGTCGGCTCACCGGTAAAGATGAAAGGCGTCACCATGGGTTCGGTAAAGAAGATCCGTTTCGTCTATGAAGAGTACGAGACTGATCTCTCCTATGTCTATGTGCTCTTCAGCTGCGATCCGACGACCATCGGCGCCAGGAGGGAGGATCAGACCCCGGAGCAACTGAGAGAAACCGTAAAGAAGTTGATCGCCGAAGGGATGCGATTGACCCTCGACGTCCAGGGGATAACCGGCACGGCACTTCTGGACTCTCAGTTCTATGAGCCGGGGAAATATGAGGCGCTTAAGATCGATTGGGATCCAAAACACCCCTATATCCCCTCCGTTCCCGGAACCCTCGCCCGGATGGGTAAGACTCTGGAGAAGACGCTTGATAATCTCTCCAAAATTGACTTCGTGGCCATGGGTGAGAAAGTCAATCATTCCCTGACTTCGGTTTCGAAGATGCTGACGGAAGAAATTGAGCCTCTGGTATCCAAACTCCGGGAGGAGATTATGCCGGCGCTGTCAAATATCCGGAAAGCCAGCGAGACCACTCCGGAGATAATGGCCCGGGTAAACATCATCCAGGAAGGGATAACAGACTGGATTAGAGAACAGAAAGGAAGCCTGGCGGAGGTGGTCGATAACCTGCAGGCCATCTCGGATAATCTGCGCCAGTTAACAGAAAACGCCCGGAGAGACCCTTCGCAGGTCATCTTCGGAGAACCCCCCCCACCATCAGAGGTAATTAAATAGCTATGAAAAAACCACGTTGGTATGCCCTGATTATAATTGTAATCACTATCTTCGGCCTTAACTCCGGATGTGTCAATCTGCGACGGGACTATCCCATCCGCACATTCTACGTCTTGGAGGCCAGACCGGACGCGATCCAACCTCCCGCGGAAGATGGTCCGGTCGTCCAGGTCCAGCTCTTCCGGGCCTCTCCCGGCTTCTCCTCCTCTGAATTTGTCTATCGGACCGGGGAGTCGATCTTCGAATCCGATTCCTATCACGCCTTTTTTACTCTCCCCTCCGACCAGATCCGGGCGCTGACCTCGCAGTGGATCCAGGACTCCGGAAGAGCCCGGGCTGTCCTCGACCGCTCCAGCCGTCTCCGTCCGGATAATATCATCGAGGGGAATCTGGTGAATCTCTACGGTGACTTCAGGGATGAGGGGAACCCCCGGGCCGTAATCGAGATCGAGTTTCTCGTTATGGATATCCAACCCATTGAGCCCACTATTATATTCAGCCGCTCCTATCAGGAATCAATCCCGATCCCGGAATCTACCGCGGAAGCTCTGGTGGAGGGATGGAATGAAGGGCTGAAAAAGATTCTGTCCGCCTTTACAAAAGATATTCCGGAGGAAGAGGCAGAAGAATATGAAAATCCGGCTACAGACTGACCCGGATCCTGTAAAAGCAAATATTAAATGTCTAACAGTTTCAGCGAATCGAAGATCCCGCAATTAGTCGGGGCCAGATGCTGAATATCCAACAAGGAATATCCAATGACAGGCTGTTCAACGGCATTTCAAATTCGCGTAATTCGCGTAATTCGTAGTTCTAAAAAGGGGGCGAGGCAAGGCATCTCACATAAATGTTCGATGTCTCCGCTTCGCTACGAGGGAATCAATTAGTGTAAATTAGTGTAATTAGTGGACAAAAAAGGGGCCGAGGCGAGGGGATCAATCAGAGTAAACTGTGTAATCCGTGGACAAAAAAGGGGCCGAGGTAGAGGGAAAACAATTAGTAATATTAGTGGACTGGCGAAGGACCGTCCGCGGCCTTGCGTTCTTCGATGATCTTTTTGTAGCGCTTGTCCCTCCGGCGGCGGCATTCATCCCCGGTGGCGGAAGCTTTGGGGTCATTCCACATCGCGTTGTACTCAGCCAGGAAGTCATCCACCAAGTGCTGAGCTTCAGGACCGGAGAAGATCATGATATTCTCCAGGTTCTTGATCTCGGCCGAACTGGACCAGTTGTAGCTCCCTGTGACCAGAATATTGCCGTTGATGACGACCGCCTTGTGGTGCCAGATATTGGATTTCTGATGAAAGTGATCGTAAGCCGGTTTTCCTTCCAATTCATTCCAGGACCAACCGGGATAGTAATGATATTGGATCTGGATGTTGGGGATCGGCTTCCCCCGGAACTGGCTCATCAGCACTTTCTTCGTCTTCTCAATCTTCCGGGTCTTCTTTTCCTCGTCATCTTTGATGTAGGCTGACGATCTGATCGCCTCGTCCTGATACTTCTCCGGATCCCCGCTTATGACATTCTCCATGTAGGGGATGACCGAAAAGGGGGACTCCAGCATGCTGAGGTTAGCCAGAACCCGGATCTTAACGTCGGGATAATCCCGACCGATCCGGAGGAGTTCATCGGCCAGACGCCTGGAGGTGAAGCTGAAGATCGCCACATCTATACTACCACTGCCATCCCGGGCAGCGAGAGGAGCGGCCTCTTTAAAACGGTAGATGATTTCGTCAACCAGAGGACGGGTGCTGTTAAAGAATACCTCCACCTCGCCGAAGGATTGGAAAGCCGTGGTGCATACTATAGCAGCCACCAGGGTTGATAAGGTAAAAAGCCTCATTTGTCTCCCCCGATTCTCCACCGTCCCATCTCCCAGAGGCGGCCGAACTCTTCCTGAAAAGCCTTAATAGCGGAAGGGCAGTTCCAGAAGAAGAAACGGTTCTCATGGTAAAGAAGTGTGGCCAGAGGGCTGATATTGGCGGATCCGTTGTAACAGTTCCTGCCGTCGAAGATGCCGAACTTTTCATGCATGGTCTGGAATGGGATCCCGGTCAACTTGATTGTCTTATCCGTATCGAGAACTTTTACCTCGATTGTCGGCTTTTCCCGGGCCAGATCCTCAACCATCGGATCGATGATCGGTTTCTCGGTGACAAAGTCTTTGATTGACTCATCGAGGAAGATCCGGATCTTGACTCCTCTCTGATTCGCCTTTAAAAGTTCGTAATATTCATCCGAGCGGTTGTTCAGGATATAGGAAGCGATATCAATAGTCTTCTTCGCCCGCCGGATCATATCCACCAGTGGATTACTCATATTCCCTGCCACCGGTTTTTCATTCTCCAGATCGGGCTGGAGGAGAGCGGTCTTCTTATTGAAATTCCGGGGGGCGAGTCCGCCGGTCGGTCCAAAAAATACTTCCATCCGACAGGGGGAATCCTGCGCCCCGGCCAAGACCGGGAGTATAATTAACGCGATGGATATAATCAAGATGCCTATCTTCATGATAATTACAGCATAAAGGATTGCCGCTGTGATTCCAAGATATTTTTTTGCGAACTAAATCCTATTTTTTAAAATGGTCGCTTCACTCAGCAGTAAATTTTTCATTGAGTAATGGAAGATTATGTACTACTATTTTCCCCAAGGGAGGTTAGGATCACCCGAAATTCTGGTAATTTACTGGTTCGGAATTTCAATAGTACTCGTAGTGGCGACCTGAAGGCTGCCGCTACGAGGTTGCGCCAAAGGCGCTAAGTTATCATTCCAAATCATAAGAGATCCAATATCGGCGCTATTGCCGCCGGCAGAGAAATGAATTTTTTGATTTTTAATTGCGGCAGCTCTTCCCTGACCACTAAAGTCTTCCAGGTCAAGCAACCGGGCGATATAAAGGAGATCCTGGCCGCCAAAGCTCATCGAGTCGGGGTGACGGGCAGCACGCCCGGCTTTATTGAATATAAATTTGATGGTCAAACGAAAAGAGATCCCCGCGTTCCGGAAAGTCATAGCCAGGCCGCCGCCCGGATGACTGAATTTATAAGGGAAGAGGGGATTGAGATTGATTATCTGGGGCACCGTTTCGTCCACGGGGGAGAGTATTTCCGCCATACAAGCTGGGTCGACCGGGACTCCCGGAAAATATTACGGAAATGTCTCTCTCTGGCCCCGATTCATAATCCGCTTTCTCTGAGTGTGATCATGGAATGCGAACGGATTTTACCGGGAATCCGGCAGTACATCACATTTGATAATGCCTTTCACTCCGACATCCCCCCCCGGGCGTATACCTATGCTCTTCCGCGAAAAATCATTCAAAAGTACGGTTTCCGACGTTTCGGCTTCCATGGTCTTTCATACTTTTATACCACCCAAAAAATCTCGCAATATCTGAAAATTCCAAAAGATAAACTGAATATTATCGCCTGTCATCTTGGCACCGGCGGGGCCAGCATTGCCGCGATAAGAGAGGGGCGTTCAGCCGATACTTCCATGGGATATTCTCCTCTGCCGGGGTTGATTATGAGTACTCGCTGTGGAGATATAGACCCGATGGTTACAATCTATTTAATGATGGTCTATGGTTATGGTCTGGACCAACTGGAGGAAATTTTCAATAAAGAAAGCGGCTTGCTGGGGATTAGCGGGTTCTCCAGCGATATCAGGGACCTGATTGACAACTCCGCCGATTTGGAAAAAGATCAGGCTCAACTTGCTTTCAAGATGTATATTCATAGAATCAAAAAATACATCGGAAGTTACGCTGTGGTTTTGGGAGGTACGGATGTTTTAGCCTTCACGGACGATATTGGAGTTCGTAATCCCGCGGTTAGGAAAGAAATATGTCGGGGAATGGAGTGGCTTGGAGTTAAGCTGGATCCTGAGCTTAATACCCGGGTTGATCTCAACGGAGTCACCCGGATAAGCGCTAAAGATTCAAAGGTGGAGATATTGACCGTATCCCCGGAAGAAGAGCTGGTTATCTGTTGGGAGGGCCTAAAATTGTTAGGAGATGAGAATTATGCTATTGTTTGATCCAGCGCCTCCGGACCTGCATTGGTGCCGCGTGATATCGGATGAATATATCAAGGGGATATGCCGTTTGGATTCGGATTGGAACGAACAGCTGGAAAAAGAGATCCCGGATATCGACATGGTAAAAATTTTTGCCTCCAAGCTTTATCATGGAGGAAAAAATTTCAACAAAACCGTTACCAGGTTCGATCCCCGTTCCGCCTCTCAACTGGATGATTGCCTGGGGTTATTGCCGGAATATAATGAGATTACCCGCAAAATCGCCGATTACGGCCTGGAGAGACTGCCCTCGGCGGAGAATATAATTTTATGCGATACCGCTTTCTTTTCCGGTATCCCCGAATGGATAAGTGCGTACGCCGTCCCCCTGGAGTTGAGAAAGATCGGTATCTGTAAATATGGAAGCAATGGACTGGGACATCAATGGGCCTGCCGCCGGACCGCTGAATTACTCGGCCGGGATGATCTGAGAATAGTCAGCGTCTTTCTCGGCAATAACACTAACATTACCGCCGTTAAAGATGGAAGAGTTGTTGAAACAAGCTCAGGATTTACTCCTCTGGAAGGAGTTCCTTCCGCGACGGGCTGCGGCCAGATCGACCCGACAATTCTTTTTCAGCTCTATTCCGCCGGGTTTACTTTCGAAGAAATAAACCATATTTTGACCCGGGAAAGTGGATTTACCGGATTGAGAGGCAGTTATTGCGGTTTTTCCGATCTGCTTGAAAGGGGAAATGATCCGGTAATAGCTGAAATTCGTGAAATCTACAGCTATAATGTTCTTAAGCAGATCGGCGCCTTTATCTCGATCATGAATGGTATCGACGGGATAGTGTTTTTCTGTAATGTAACCATCGAAGCGATGGATTTGATTCGCGATTTGGTCCGGGCTTTGGAACCTTTCGGATTAAGAATGATTCAGGATGAGAACGTTAAAACCGGGAAGGGTTTGATTTCAGCCGAAGATTCCCAAATATCGGTTGTTCTTCTCCCCTACAATAGATGGAGAGTCATGGCTGAAGCAGTCCGGGATTTGAAGGAATAATAAATTTAACATAAGGAGTGTGAAAAATGGTTAAAAAGAAAAGCTTTTTGATGGATGTTGGTCTCAATGACCTCCCGTTCCCTATCCGGGTGATCTCTCGAGAGGATCCCGCCGGGCAGCATACCGTCGCGGATATAAAGGTCCGGGCACGAATCCTCCAGGAATTTGAAGCTCGCTGGATCGACAAATTCATCCGGATTCTTCACAGTCACCGGGACCGGATCGGTACCGATACGGTAGGGAAGAATGTTCAGGAGTATTTAACCGAACTGAAAGCGACTATGGTCATAGCTGAATTTTCTTATCCATTTTTTATTGAGAAACTGACGCCGGTTTCCCGGGAAAAATGTCTGGTTAAATACCAGTGTTCATATTCGGCTCGGGTTACCGCTACCAGGGAAAAGCCGCAGATTCTATTTTCAATCACCGTTCCCATTATTACCACCTATCCCGGATCGTTATCGGAAGATGCCGGCGGCCTTCTTGGACAATTGAGCGAGATCAAACTTGAAGTTCGTCTGCGGGAAAATTTCTATCCGGAAGATTTGGTTGAAATGGTGGAAAGGCATGCCCTGGTTCCGGTCTATTCTTTCCTGACCAGTGAAGATCAGGCCTGGATGATTAAAAAAATACATACCGAATGCAAGTCTTCGATAACCGTGACCGATGAGATCAAGAACGATCTGGCCCACACTAAAGAAATAGAATGGTACAAAGTTCAGTGCTTTAATTACGGGATGCTGCAACATTACAGTACGGTGATTGGAACGGAAAAAAGCATGTGGGTTCCGTTCAGCGGGTATGACTCCGATGATGTCTAATAGATTGCGGCGCTAATTTACTGCCAGAAAAGACTTGAATCGTTCAAAACCGGTTGCCGTGGGCTGGCCCTTCTCATCGAGATAGGTGATGACTGCCGGCTCATCCGTTCGCAGATACGGGTTTATTCTTTTCTCATCGCCGATGGTGGAAGCTATCGGCGGCGGGTTATACGCCGTCCAAAACCGGGTTATATCGTCATTGTCGGGTTCGATCTCCCGGGCGCGGAGGATCGCTCGCTCGGTGTAATCATGGCCGGGATAGATAACCGTCTTTTCCGGAAGTTCGAGGAGTCTGGTCAATGACCCCCGAAAGTCCCTGACCAACCCCGGAAGACAGTTGCCCACATTGGCGATGAAGAGCGTGTCGCCCGTGATAATCCATCCGCCACCCTTAAAGCAGACGGAGTCCCGGGTATGGCCCGGTGTGGGAATAACTTCGATCATCTCATCTCCGACGTAAAAGGGGCCGGTTCCTGTTGAGTCAACAAGCGGCGCGCCGGTCTCCGCCGATAGTTTCCGATTCCCTGAGGTGTGGTCGAAGTGAGAGTGGGTGTTCCTGATCTCTTTTAAGTGGAGTTCTTCTTTCCGGATATAATCCAGCACAAAACCAGGATCACCCGGATCTATCGCGACCGCTTCTTTTTCGCTCCGGATAAGATAGCCGAGGTTATCACTGTCATATCTGAACTGGATCACGTTCATAATTTAATAACTTAGCCTTTGGATTTGCCTCCGGCAACTAAATAAACTATAACCTACGCGAATTCCCTTTAATAATTTCCTGCAATGTCGGTTCAATGCTTGCAAACTCTTATTTTTTCTTTGAAAAAATAAGATTAATGAGCACTTGACACCACACATCCGAATGTGTGATATTATGTGTGGAGGTGATAAGAATGGCTACTAACTTACAGCTTGATGACAAACTTATTATAAAGGCTGTCAAACTTGGTGGTCACCAGACAAAGAAGTCCGCGGTCACTCAAGCATTGACAGAGTATATATATCATCTCGAACAGGATAAAATTATATCGCTATTCGGGACCGTAGAGTATGAGCCTGGTTATGACTATAAGAAGCAGAGGTCAAGGCCGTGAAGGTTCTGGTCGATACCAGTGTATGGGCTGTCGTTCTACGGCGTTCTAAACAGACTGTGTCAGGGCTAACCCAGCAGCTCCGCGACCTGATCGCGGATCATCGTGTTGAGATTATCGGGCCGATCAGGCAAGAGATACTCTCCGGCATTCGATATGAAGATAAGTTCCGGAAAGTTAATACTTATCTATCTCCTTTTCTTGATATTCCGATCATTAAAGAGGATTATGTCACAGCAGCACGGTTCTTCAACCTGTGCCGGAGTAAGGGAATTCAAGGTTCCAATACAGATTTTCTGATCTGCGCCGTTGCCCTGCGTAATCGCCTGGCTATATTCACGAAAGACAAGGACTTTCTACATTTCGCGAAGTATCTTCCCATTGTTCTTTACGAAACAGAATGAAATATTTATTTATACTTGATCCATTCGAAAAGCTTCACTTGGAAGCGGACAGTTCACTGCTGCTGATGAATGAAGCGCTCTTCCGGGAGAACGAAGTCTATTCCTGTACCGAGTATGATATTACCCGGGATAATCGTTCTCTCTTCTGTCGGGGACGCAGGCACGAGGAGAAGCTGACCCCCGATATTATCGAAGCAGAGCCGGTTTATAGTGATTTTGATCTGGAGTCTTTCGATATTATCGTGATCCGTAAGGACCCGCCTTTTGACTTATCCTATCTGACACTTCTCCTCCTCCTTCTGGACCTGCGGCGACCCTGGATCATCAACAACCCACTCTCGGTGCTCCGCTATAATGAGAAGCTGGCTATCTTTCTCTTCCCGGAATTTATCACCGAGACAATAGTTACCTCTTCCCTCCCTCGGATTATGCGATTCATCGATGAGGTAGGAGGGGCTGCCGTCCTCAAGCCTCTCTTCAGCTGCAGCGGCAAAGGGGTTCTTCTTCTAAAAAACTCCGATCCCTACCTGGAAGCGGTGATAGTATCGGCCACCGCCGGCGGTACTGAAAAAGTCATGGTTCAGCGCTATCTCTCCGAAGTTACCGCGGGTGAGACCCGGGTATTCCTCCTGGAGGATCAACCCCTGGCGGTTATGAAGAAAGTCCCGGCGGAGGGTTCCTTTAAAGCCAACTTTGATTTCGGCGCCCGCGGGATTCCTCATACCCTGACCGAAACCGAATTGGAGATCTGCCGGATAGTCGGCGCCTTCTGCCGGAAAGAGGGGATCATCCTCTCCGCTCTGGATATCATCGGCGGGCATCTCTCCGAGTTCAATATTACCAGCCCGGGGCTCTTGGCTGAATCCAACCAGGTGGACGGAGCACGTTACGAAGAGGAGATCATCCGATTCGCAGCCGATCGATTAGAGCATTGATCCCGCCCGCCCGGAATGCTTCGTAAACCATCTCCCCCGGTGATCGCCCTTCTTCGATCAGAAGGTCAAGCGGCGCCAGGTATTTAGATTCTTCCCCGGAAAGATTTTCCCGGGCCACCGCGACCAGTTCTGCCGGTCCCATCAGGTGATCGTAGGATCTGGTGTTGTAAAACAGCCCCTCGACCAGGGCGGTGATCGCCAGCAGGATATCGGGCTGGTTGGAGTCGAAAGGCCTGATTTCCAGGGTGGTGTTGTTGAAACGAACTAAGGAGAAGATGGTATTGAGGTGAAGAATCCAGTCCGTCAGTTCGGGATAAATCCCCGCGTACCCCTCCTTCAGAAAGGTCCGGAAAGTGAGTCGTTTATCCAGCCGATGATATTTCCCTTCCCGGAAGAGAAAGATCATCGGGATATTGAGCGCGTAATTGACATAGTCGGCAAATGAGTTTATGGGATTTCCGCACCCGGCCGGAACCCCGCTCCGCTCTTTGTCGGTCTTGCACCAGATCTTCTTCCGGAAGGAGTTGGTGTAGTGGTAGGCACGGTCATAGACCGGCGAGTTGCCGAAGAAGCTGGAGAGGATATCCGAAAGGATAATAGCGTTCTTAATTTTCCGGATCGCGTCCTCTTCCGAGTTGTAATCAATACTGACCTGGATCGCCGCGGTTTGCTTCATCATATAGAGGCTGATCCCCGGTTTCTCCTCCCAGTAACTCCGCATGATCCGGTAGCGCTGCTTGGGCATCCAGGGAACCGTGTCAAAGGAATTCACTGGATCCACTCCGGCCGCGATAAAGATAATCCCCAGGGCTTCGGCCTCCTTGAGCAACCCCAGGTATTTGGAGAGTTTTTCCGCTAACTCCCCGACGGTTCGGCAGGGAGAGAAGGAGGCCTCGAGTTGGCCGCCCGGTTCGATAGTGATATTGAAATCATCATGCTTGAGTCCGGTGAGCAATCTGTCTTCTTCCGTCCGCCTGAAGCCGGGTGTTTCCGCCATAAACTCAAGGAGTTCTCTTATACCCGGAGATCCTTGATAATCCAGCCGGGCGAAGCTCGATTTTTCAAGGCAGATGATCTCATACTCGGTGCCCAGCTGATTCTCTGCGGTGGGGACAATTGAGCTTCGGCAATTGTCAATCAGGTCATTGATATCCAATCTCTTCTTCATAATCCATACTTTATCAGAGATAGAAATTTATTAAAAATATAATTTTATTAAAAAGATATGGATAATTGAACAAAAACACTATTATAGTCTATGCATAAGTATCAATTGAAGGCAGCTCGACAGTTATCTGTCAAAAAATCCCGTCGCCGCGTGCCCATAGCGATGTAGCTGTAGCCGCGGTCGTTGACCGCGGATGACAGGGACCGCGGTCAACGACCGCGGCTACATGGCTCGATGGCAACCCGACAAATCAGGAAGGAGAAGAAAATAATGAGTAAAATAAAAACAATTAAGGCCCGGGAGATTCTTGATTCCCGGGGAAACCCGACAGTAGAAGTAGATCTGCGGCTGGAGAGTAGCGCCTTCGGGAGGGCCTCGGTTCCTTCCGGTGCTTCCACCGGAGAGCATGAAGCTCTAGAGCTGCGGGATAAGGATCCGGCCCGTTATCAGGGGAAAGGTGTCCTCAAGGCAGTTGGAAATATCAATGGTGTATTAAGCGACAACCTGATCGGGATTGATTTCCCCGACCAGGAGGCCCTGGATAGAAAGATGATTGAAATTGACGGCACCCCGGGCAAGAGCAACCTGGGCGCCAACGCGCTGCTGGGGATCTCGCTGGCATACGCGAAAGCCTGTGCCAATCAGGCCGGTCTTCCCCTCTTTCAGTATCTGGGCGGGGACGAAGCCCGGGTTCTCCCCATCCCGATGCTTAATATCCTCAACGGCGGCAGCCACGCCGATAATAATGTCGATCTCCAGGAGTTTATGATTATGCCCCGGGGAGCTTCATCATTTCGGGAGGGTCTGCGGATGGCAGTGGAGGTTTTTCATACATTGAAAGGCGTTCTGAAATCCCGGGGTTTCTCCACCGGAGTCGGTGATGAGGGTGGTTTTGCCCCCGATCTGGCTTCCAACGAGGAAGCGGTCCAGGTGATTCTGGAAGCTATCAAAGAAGCCGGCTATATAGCCGGAGAAGATATCTTTATCTGTCTCGATCCGGCCGCCAGTGAATTCTACAAAGACGGTAGATACGTCTTGAAAGCAGATGCCGGCGCGTCCAAGACCTCGGCCGAGATGGTTGATTATTATGCCGATTGGGTTGACAAATATCCCATCTTCTCAATCGAAGACGGCCTGGCCGAGGATGACTGGTCCGGCTGGAAACTGATGACCGATAAGCTCGGTTCCAAAATTCAGCTGGTCGGTGACGATCTATTTGTTACCAATACCGACCGGCTGAAGCGGGGGATTGATGAGGGTATCGCCAACTCCATTCTGATCAAGCTGAACCAGATCGGTACCTTGACCGAGACCATGGAAGCTATCCGGATGGCGAAAGATGCCGGATATACCTGTGTGATCAGCCACCGGAGCGGCGAGACCGAGGATAATTACATCGCCGATATCGCGGTCGCCGCCAACCTCGGCCAGATCAAGACCGGCTCCGCCTGCCGCTCGGAGCGGGTAAGCAAGTACAATCAACTCCTCCGGATCGAGGAGATTCTGGGTGACCGGGCGGTTTATGGTTTGAAATAAGAACTGTGTCTACAACGCATCTTTTTAACCACGAAGGACACGAAGCTCACGAAGGGATTTTAAGAGAGCAGAAATATTTTCTATATCTGTAGTATTCCTCTTCGTGAGCTTCGTGTCCTTCGTGGTTTAAACTGGTTTTTCTTGGTTTTTGAACTTCTAAAGCAGTAACTCAGCGTCTTGAATAAATTCCTGAAGATACTCTGGCTGATTATCATGCTCGCCCTGCTGGGGGGATTCGGGTATCTCTTCTACCAAAAGTTCGGGCGCCTCCGGCAGATACGGCAGCAGCAGATTAGATACGAGAAGGAGCTCTCCCTCCTTGAGGATAAGGTAGCCCGGCTGACCAGGGAGATAGATGAACTCACAAATAACCCGGCCTGTCTGGAGAAACTTGCCCGGGAGAAACTAGGTCTCGCCGGCAAAAACGAAAAGATCTTCATCATCGAACCACCACCACCTTCGGAAATATCAACAAACTATTAAAACCTATTTTTACCACGAAGATCACGAAGGACACAAAGTTGATCAAAAACTAAAGTATTTTAAATATCTCTTCGTGATCTTCGTGTCCTTCGTGGTTTAATTGTTTTCTGAGCTAAGTTGATGACTTTTGCCCCTCTTGATTATATAGTTCTGATCTTATACTTCGTCTCCATCGCCTCGATCGGTCTCCTGGTTGGGCGGCGGGAGAAGAATACCGATGATTATTTTCTCGGCGGGCGCTCGATGCCCTGGTGGGCGGTCACCTTCTCCATCCTGGCCACCGAGGTGAGCGCCGTCACCTTTATCGGTGCGCCGGGGGCATCGTACCTGGGGAATTACGCCTATCTCCAGTTCGCCTTCGGCTCTCTGTTGGGCAGAATCCTGATCGCTTTTCTCTTTCTCCCCGCCTTCTACCGGGGGGGGGTCACCTCGATCTACCAGTTTCTCAACCAGCGGTTCGGTGAAAAAAGCCGACTGACCGCGGTGATCTTCTTCTTTGTCACCAGGCTGCTGGCCAGCGGGGTGCGCCTGCTGGTTGTCTCATTGGTCCTCAATGTTGTCACTGGAATTCCGCTGGTTACCATAATTATCTCGGTAGCTGTGATCGCCCTCTTCTATACCCTCCTCGGAGGGATTAAGGCGGTGATCTGGACCGATGTCTTTCAGTTCATCATATTCATGGGCGGCGCCTGGGTCGTTATCTATTTCCTCCTCGACGCCATCCCGGGTGGATGGGAGGGACTGAAGATCTTTGTCGCGCCGGAAAAGTTCCAGATCTTCGACTTCCGCTTCATCCTCACTTCCAGCCAGGTATTCCTGGTCGCGTTTATCAACGGCTGTTTCCAGACCTTTGCCGCCCTGGGTACCGACCAGGATCTTACCCAGCGGATGCTGACCTGCAAGAGCCTCAAGGAGAGTCAGAGGGCATTGGTCCTGACCGGGTTCCTCGATTTTCCGATCGTCTTTACTTACCTCCTGATCGGGACCGCGCTATACTGTGTATATGAAGTTCTGGGACAGACCCTCCCCCCGGCATTCGCGGCGGATCCCGACACTATCTTCCCCTATTTCATCATGACCGCGCTGCCGGCCGGTGTTCGGGGTCTCTTGATCGCGTCCATCTTCGCCGCCGCCATGTCCAGCCTGGACTCGGCCATCAACGCGCTCTCCTCCAGCGCCATCATGGATATCTATAAGCCTTTTGTCCGTCCCGGGGCTTCCGAGAAGCATTATCTTAAAGCTTCGCGGATCTTCGTGGCCGGTTTCTGCCTCCTCCTGATTGTCGCCGCTCTCCTTCTGAACAGTATTCCCGGCGGGAAGTTATGGCTCGGCTTCAAGGTGACCGGGTTCACCTACGGAGCTCTGCTGGGGATATTCCTGCTCGGGGTCCTGACCAAACGGAGCAACGATTGGATGAACCTCTGGGCGATGATCAGCAGCTCAATATTTCTCCTCACCCTCACCCTGATCGAGCAGGTATTCATGGATGGGGCGACACTGCTGGCCTGGCCCTGGTATGTGGTGGTCGGAACCGCCTGGACCTTTCTCGTTGGTTGGCTCTTCTCTCTAAGAAGAACTTAGCTTGACCTTACTCGAAAAGCCTTTTTAACCACGAAGAGCACGAAGTTCACGAAGTAATTTTAAAATAATAGTAAATATTTTATAGTTTTCTTTGCCTTTTTTCGTGTTCTTCGTGACCTTCGTGGTGAATATTTAGTTTTTTTAGCACAAAAAGTTGAAAATACCTTTTCGAGTACGGTCTAGCTTCGTAAGCTTTCAGTAAACCACGTCGCCTCGTGCTCGTAGCGGCGACCTTCAGGTCGCCATCGTGTGGCAGCCTAAAGGCAGCCGCTACGAGAGACGGGGTTCACTGAAAGCTTACTTAGCTTCGCACCTTTTGTTGCCACTAAGATATTAAGGCACAAAGAGAAAACTTTAAAGGCGCATGACACTATTGTTTGTTTTTCTTAGTGCCTTTGTGGCGAAATTATTAAAATTCCGAAGCAGTAAATTAGCACCTGCGGGGATAATTTAGTTTTGAACCAAGACCGGCATAATTGTATCAGGTTGGAGTGTGAGATTATTCCATTTATCATGAGTCTAAAATATGGCAGTCTATGCCTATTAGATAAGGCATGAGATATACAATGTTAGGCATAGCCTATCTGTGAACTATATTTTGAACAATAATGTGCGGTATAATTTTCTTGAAATACTGCCCAACGTTTGCACATCTTATTTTTACAAAGTAAAAATAAGGAGGAATAAATATGTCGACAAGCCTATATATTACCGCTACTGAAAGGAAGTCCGGGAAGACGTCCGTTGTTCTGGGTTTAACCGAACTGGCACTCCGGCACGCGGAGAAGCCCGGGTTCTTTCGTCCCATCATCGACAGCGGCCTGGGGGCGATAGATGATATCAAACTGATCGCCTCCCGATTCGATTCGGATATACCGGTGGAAGAGATGTATGCTTTTACCTGGGACCAGGTCCTGGAGTTGATCGCCCAGGAGAAAACCGATGAACTCTGGAGGGGGATTATCGATATCTATCATCGGCTGGAAGAGAAACATGACTTCATATTATGTGAGGGTACCGACTTTAGCGCCTCCAGTACGGTTTTCGAGTTCGATATTAATGCCGCCATCGCCGATGTTCTGGGGAGTCCCGTTCTGCTGGTGGCCAACGCTCACCAGAAGACAACCGATAAGACTCTCCAGTCGATCGAGATGGCCCACACCTCGCTGGCTGACAAAGGTTGCCGGGTGATAGCGACAATTATCAATCTCACCACCCCTGAGCAGCGTAATGAAATCTTTAAACGCCTGAAGGAGAGCGGTCGTGCCGTGCAGGATATCTATACCCTCCCTTATGATACTTTGCTGGCGGCTCCCACTCTTCAGGAAATCTCCGATAGCCTGGGTGCGGAGCAGCTCTATGGCGGAGACCTCTCCGAAGAACATGTGTATGACTATGTCATTGCCGCCATGCAGCTCCAGCATGTTCTGCAATATATCAAATTCGGATCTTTGATCATCGTTCCCGGCGATCGGGTGGATGTGATAATTGCTTGTCTGGCATCAGCGATCTCCCGCACGATGCCGTATATATCCGGTTTGATTTTAACCGGGGGATTCAAGCCTGAAGGCAAAGTCAAGGAGATGATTGAGGGGTTCGGGAAGATTGTTCCCATCCTAAGCGTTCCGTATGGGACCTACCAGACGACCCGGAAAATCAATCAGGTTCCTTCCGGCATCTCTCCCCGGGATGAACGCAAGATCGCACAGGCGCTGGGACTTTTTGAGGATAATGTGGACAGTGAAGAGTTAGCCGGAAAGATAATTCAGGCCGGTCCAAATGCCGTATCGCCCAAGATGTTCCAGCATACCCTGCTGGAGAGAGCCAGAGAGAATCGGCAGAAGATTGTCCTCCCCGAGGGGGAAGACGAGAGGATTCTGCTGGCGGCCGAGCATCTTCTGACCCGGAAGATCGCTGATATCATTCTTCTCGGGGATCGGGAGTTAATCCAATCGGAGATCATCCGGCTCGGCTTGAATATGGAAGACGCTGCCATCATCAACCCGGTGGAATCTCCTTTATTCAAAGATTATGTCCAAACATTCTACGAACTGAGGAAGCATAAGGACGTTACCGAGGATGTAGCCAGGGATACCATGAGCGATAATACCTATTTTGGAACGATGATGGTCTATAAAGGTGATGCCGACGGTATGGTCTCCGGGGCAATACACACTACCGGGAATACCATCCGCCCGGCCTTGCAGTTCATCAAGACCAGACCCGACTGCTCAATTGTCTCCAGTGTATTTTTTATGTGTCTCCAGGGAAGAGTTCTGGTTTACGGAGATTGCGCCATCAATACTGATCCGGATGCCGAACAGTTGGCCGAGATCGCGCTCAGTTCGGCTCAAACAGCCCGGACCTTCGGAATTGAGCCCCTGGTCGCCATGCTTTCTTATTCCAGCGGAAAATCCGGTCGGGGGGAGGACGTTGATAAGGTCCGTCAGGCAACCAAGATTGCCCGGAAGATAGCGGAGGAATTGGATCCGGATCTGCGGATCGAAGGACCGATTCAGTACGATGCAGCGGTCGATCCGGGGGTCGCCCGGACCAAGATGCCGGAGAGTGAGGTGGCCGGCCGCGCGACCGTCTTCATCTTCCCTGACCTGGACACCGGAAATATTACCTATAAGGCGGTCCAGAGATCGTCCGCCGCTATCGCGATCGGTCCGGTCCTCCAGGGATTGAATAAACCGGTCAACGATCTCAGCCGGGGATGTACGATCCCCGATATCATCAATACCGTCGCCATCACCGCGGTTCAGGCACAGGCGGTAAAATAAAAATTTGGTTGTCAGTCACTTTGTGAATGGAATATGGCTATTTATAACCACGAAGGGCACGAAGTTCACGAAGGATATGTGTATAGAAACCAGAGGTACAGATCCGGCATACGTCTATACAGCAACTGAGGCCATTTAATCATATTGGTATGTATTGTAATTACTGGTAGTAACCTCCTCCCGGAAATAAATTCAACCGTGATTTATTTACCTCATCGCGTCCAGTTTATATGACTTTTCTTCTTCGTGTTCTTCGTGACCTTCGTGGTGAATAATAGATGTTATCCATGAAAAATAATTCAGAACCGATCTCATTATCTCTGCCGATAACCTTCCCCTTCCCGATTTTATCCCTGGGGGGAGAACAGAAGAGCGGGTTCTGCCTGGCCCGGGAGAATAGGGTTCTGCTCAGCCCCGCCTTCGGCGATCTGCGATTGGCCGATAATCTCCTGGCCTATCGGGCGGACCTCGACGCTCTTCTCAGGAAAGAGCAATTTATTCCCCGCGTCATCGCTCACGATCTCCATCCCGGCTATGCGACTTCCCTGCTCGCCCCCGGGCTGGCGTATTCCTTCCCGCTCCGTCCCGCCCGGAAGGCGGTCCAGCATCATCACGCTCACCTGGCTTCCGTTATGGCGGACCGGGGGATTACCGGTCCGGTAATCGGGATCATCTGGGACGGGAGCGGTTACGGGATGGATGGGGCGATCTGGGGCGGTGAGTTTCTGGTCGGGACAATTGAATCGTTTGAGCGCGCGGCACACCTGGAATATATCCCGCTGCCCGGTGGGGAGAAGGCGATAGAGGAGCCCTGGCGGATGGCCGCCGCCTACCTTCATCATCTCCGGGGAGATGATTTTCTCGATCTGGATCTGCCGGCAGTCAGAAAGATGAACCGGGAAGATCTTGAGTTAATGTCAGCCATGATCGGGAAGGGGATCAATTCACCTCCCACCTCCAGTATGGGGAGACTCTTTGACGGAGTATCGGCATTGATTGGTACCGGCTGGATAAACCACCGTTCCGCGGAAGCCGCGATTGCCCTGGAGCAGGCCGCGGGAGAAGGCGGCGATGTTAAGGACCCTTATCCATTCCGGTTGAACTGGAGTCAAAAGCCCTATGTGGTCGAATTAAATCCTCTCTTCTCCGCGCTGATCTCGGATATCTTGGCGGGGATCGGCGTTGAGGCGCTGGCGTCCCGGTTTCATGCTACGGTTATCGCTATCGGGTCGGAAGTTGCTCAGGCGCTGGCGGAAGAGACCGGTTTACGTGAAGTAGTTCTAAGCGGCGGCGTTTTCTCGAACAAGATCATCCGGGAGGGACTGGCCGAATCTCTCATGAACCTGGGATTAAAACCGATTCTGCCGGAGCGTAGCGCTATCGGAGATGAATGTATTGCCCTCGGCCAGGCAACGGTAGCGCAATCTTTCAGTGAACCAATATCTCGCCGAGATTGGCCGATAAATTCGATTTAGTGTGCAACATAATTTGTATGCGTGTTAAGTTGAATGTCAAGACGCGACACCTATTATGCCTATAATAGTCTACATATTCATGTTTCTTTACCTGCTGGGGAATTATTATATCTACCGTCGCGTAAGACCGATTATCTCTTCCCGGGCAGTGCGGGGGGCATTGGCAGCAGCATTTCTTTTCTTCTTCTCCAGCTACTGGGTGGCGGAATTTGGAAAGCATATCCTATCCCCCGGATTAACCCCGGTATTGCGCTGGATCGGTTCCTGGTGGATCGGGTTCTCCTTCTACGCTGTTATTATTCTCCTTCTGATCGATCTGGTTCGTTTGGTCGGACACGTCTTCCATCTCCTCCCGGCTGTCCTCCTGAAACCTTCCCTGGCTGCCCGGCGGTTCTTTCTAACCGTTATTGGAGGGGGAGTTCTTATCCTTCTCCTGGCCGGTTATTTTAATGCCCGGAAACTCCGGGTAACCACCATGGAGCTGAACCTCCCCCCTTCCTGCGGTCATATGAGCAGACTGAATCTGGTCTTCCTCTCCGATATGCATCTGGGTGTCATGGTGGAGAGCTCGTTTCTGGAAGAGATCATCAAGGAGGTGAACGGTCTCAATCCCGATATCATCCTGCTGGTCGGTGATACAGTGGATATGAATATCCAGGAGATAGAAAGATTGGGGCACGGCGAAAAACTCTCCGGGTTCAGGGCCCCCCTCGGGGTCTACGCGGTGACCGGGAATCATGAATATATTACCGGGGTAGAGGGGGCGGTTAAATTCATATCGAGTTCCGGGATAAGTCTCCTCCGTGACCGGGCGGTGAAGATCAATAACAGTTTTTATCTGGTAGGCAGGGAGGACCGAAGCGCGGGAAACCGGTTCAAGGAAGGGAAAACCCTCCGGGGTATTTTAAGCGGACTTGATCCGGACTGTCCTGTCATCCTCCTCGATCACCAGCCGGCCCGTATTGACGAGGCGGTCGAAGCCGGAGTAGATCTTCTCCTCTGCGGGCATACCCATAACGGTCAGCTCTTCCCGCTCAATCTGATCACCGGGGCTGTCTATAAAGTCAGCAATGGTTATGAGCGGATAGGAGAGACTCAGATCTACGTCACCAGCGGCGTCGGGACCTGGGCCCCCCCGGTCCGGATCGGGAATGTCCCGGAGATCGTACAGCTTAAGATCGAGTTTGGCCAGGCCTCGGCCGCTTTGCAGTCCACTAATGTCTACTAATAGTTTTGCCTCGGATTGGCGGCTTTGCTGTCCACCAATTACACGAATTACACTAATTGTTCACCTCGCCTCGGCCCCGTTCCGTCATTCATCCTCTCGTCCCTCTTCCTTCGCTTTCCCGCCGCAGCCCCATTTTTATCCACGGATTACACAGATTACACAGATTGACCCCTACCGCGCCCTCTTTAAGAGAACTATGAATTTTCACTCCGAGATGGCGAATTCATACCCGCAAAGTTCAGATAGCCATTGGGATGAGGCTAAAAAAATCAGAGTAATCCGTGTAATCCGTGGACAAAAAAAAGGGGGGGAGGTTGGGGGGGGAGTAAGAAGTTTCAAACAGGAAAAGTGACAACTTTATGTTAGAACATGGCAGTACCTGCTCTTCTTCCAGCTGATCTCGGGATTTTGGATATTCAGTTTTTAATGATTCGCGGTTCCTTAATGGATCCCAATTACTTGACCCACCAGATAAATTCAGCTACGTTATTTCATTGAAAATCAATTTACAATCAAGGATGGGAGGGAGATAAAATGAGTATTATTCGAACAATTCATCACTTTAAGGAGATTGTCCATCTGAGGACGATCTGTACCATTGTATTATTAGCGGTAGTATTTTTCAGTTTTCCTGTCTCAGGCCGGACAGATTCTGACGCGGCGGTGAATTCTCCGGGGAAAGAAAGAACACTGGTTGTAGGCGTAACCCCGATCGCGCCATTTGCCATGAAAAATAAAGATGGGCAGTGGCATGGTATCACCTGGGCGATCTGGCATCTCTCCGCGCAGCGCCTTGGATGGACCTATGAGATTAAAGAAATGCCGTTAGAACGGATCATCCCCGCGCTCCTGGCGGGAGAAATCGATATTGCCGCCACAGCAAATGGGATCACAGCAAGCCGTGAGGAAGAAGTTGACTTTACCATTCCTTACTTAATCAGTTCCTTCGGGATCGCGACTGTTAAAGTAAGACAGTTCGATGCCTGGATGGATATATTAAAAAATATCATGTCAGTCGGTTTTTTGAAGATCGCGTTGACTCTGCTGGCGGTTCTTATTCTTATATCTTACCTCTTCTGGATCCTGGAAAGAAGGAGGGTCCCGAAAGAAAAGAGGGTGGGGATCATCAAAGGTGTGGGTAACTCAATCCTATTGACGGCGGAGACCATGACAACCGTTGGTTATGGTGAGAATGTTCCCGTCACCGCCCTGGGCCGACTTGTGGCAATCATCTGGATGTTTATTGCTATTACCATGCTGGCCTCCCTTACCGCAGGAGTGGCGTCATCGCTGACAACACTTCAGCTTCATAAGAATAAATATGAATTGGCTGATCTGCAGCGATTAAAGGTTGGTTGTCTCGCTTTGCCTTCCCGGAGCGCTCTCTATTTAAAGGAACACCATATCAAGCACGAGCCTTTCGATACCGTGCCGGCTGCTTTCCAGGCTCTAGTCGAGCACAAAATCGATGCCGTTGTTTATGATTTCTCCACTCTACAGTATCTTGTTGAGAATAAATATAAGGACGAGCTGTCCGTTACGTCAGAAATGTTCCATCCTCAGTTTTTTGGCTTACCACTTGCTCCGGATAGTCCACTGAGAAGACCGTTGAACCTGGCAATGGTAGAGGTTATGAAGAAGCCTCTCTGGCGACAAGTTCTGATTTCCTATCTCGGGAGAGATATCACCCCGAGTATGGGGACCGGATCGATTGATTAAGGGATCATTGAACGGTTGTCAGGTGACGGTTGACAGTTGACGGTTGACAGTGGCCACCGCGCGGCTTCCGGATCCCATGGTCTTCTGCTCTTCGTTCGATGTACATTTTTTTTGATTTAACGGCCTTTAACGTTATTTTATTTGTACCGCCCCGGTATCCACCTTCCCCTGGGGCCATGGTGACCGGGCACCCACGTTCCTTTCTTTTTCGTCGCCCATCTCCCATCGTGCCATTTTCCGTTCTGCCCGTACCCCTTCACCCAGATCTTTCCCGCCTGGGCGGTTCCTGCCGGTTTCCAGTAACCGGATACCCATACCCCGGCGGAGGTATTCCCAGCAACCCAGATAAAACCCGGTTTGGCGGCCGGACGCCAGTGGCCCTGGATTACAGTCCCGGGGCGTACTCTGTGTTCCGGTACCCACACTTTTTTGGGAGCCGCGATACTGTCACTCTGGAATAAGAGTCCAGCCAGAATGAATGCCGCGGAGATCGCGCAGATAACAAATATTCTCTTCTTCATTATTTCTTCCTCCTATATTATAAGTTAGCGCTTTGCGCTAACTTAGTTTTGAACCAGGACCATAATTGCTTTGCGGATTACGGATAAAATTTGTTTCAATAATTTTATGGGTGTATTTTTGTTAAAATAATTGTATTACTCAAAGTGTGGTGGGAAACAGGAGAACCATTCCCTATTCTCCAATCCCCATTCCCCAGATTCGCGGCGGAGCCGCTAATCTCATCTATATATTTAACAGAAAAAAACAAAAAGGGTTTAATATGAAAGATAGGCGACAGGCAAAATTAGCCGGAATCCTGGTGGATTATTCGGCTAAAGTGAAGAAAGATGATATCGTAATGGTGGAGTATTCCGATGGCACCCCGATGGAATTTATCCGGGAGATACAGACTCTCTGCCTGAAAAGAGGCGCCCGGTATGTGGATATTAACTACTCCAATGCCGATCTAACCTATAATTTCTATCGCCAGGCCAGTCCTCGGCAGTTAAAATATTTTCCCAAACATCGTCTTCAGTTTATGAAGACTGTTGATGTCTATATCGGGATAGGATCGCCCTGGAATACCAAGACCCTGAGTTCTATTCCCGGCAATATTTTAAGCGCCCGGCAGCGAATCTTCAAGCCGATTCAGAGAGAACGGGTTGATAATACCCGCTGGGTGATTACCCGCTATCCCACCCACAGTCAGGCCCAGGCGGCCGGAATGAGTTTTGAGGATTTTGAAGAATTTTATTTCGGGGCCTGTAATATCGACTGGGCGGTCCAGTCAAAACGGCAGGAAAAACTGAAGCGCTTACTTGATAAAGTAAAGACTGTCCGACTGGTCGCCCCTGATACCGATCTCAGCTTCTCTATCGCGGGGTTGCCGGGGATCAAATGCGCCGGTGAACACAATATGCCGGATGGCGAAGTCTTTACCGCCCCGGTTCGGGATTCCGTGGATGGATATATCCAGTACAACACCCCTTCTCTTTACCAGGGAAAAGAATTTTCCGCAGTCTATTTTGAATTCAAAAAGGGAAGAATCGTGAAAGCCCGTGCCGGGCGGGGAGAAGAGCACCTGGATAGCATTTTGAACACCGACCGCGGGTCCCGGTTCGTCGGAGAGTTCGCCTTCGGCCTGAATAAAAAGATCCGGCAACCGATTCTCTCCACCCTCTTTGATGAAAAGATTGCCGGTTCCATTCACCTGACCCCGGGTGCCTGCTACCAGGAATGCGATAACGGCAACCGTTCCGCCGTTCACTGGGACCTGGTCCGGATCATGAAAGACGGCGAGATCTACCTGGACGGAAAGCTAGCCCAGCGCCACGGAAAGTTCGTGCTGCCGGTTTTGAAAGCCCTAAACTAGAACCTATAAATTTCTGGCATCGGTCAGAATGATTTAGAACAGGACAATTACAGGAAGGACTATTAAGGGCAAAAAAGAATTTAGGCAGGACGATTGCAGGCAGGACTATTAAAGGCAAAAAGAATTTAGGCAGGACGATTGCAGGCAGGACTATTAAGGGCAAAAAATGAATTCAGGCAGGACGATTGCAGGCAGGACTATTAAGGGCAAAAAGAATTTAAGGCAGAATGATTAAAAACAGTCGGGGCCCTAAATCATCCGTAAGCTTTCAGTGAACCACGTCTCTCGTAGCGGCTGCCTTTAGGCTGCCACACGATGGCGACCTGAAGGTAGCCGCTACGAGCACGAGGCGACGTGGTTTACTGAAAGCTTACAATCATCCTGTCTTTAAAAGATGCCGATGCAAGGCTAATAGTCCTGTCTGCAATGGTCCTGCCATAAAAAGGGGCCGAGGTAGGGGGATAATGGTCCTGTTATAAAGAGATAATTAACTCACCGAACTCCCAGGAGCGATATACCGGTCCATCGTCACTATCGCGAGATTCTCTCCATCCTTTGCCGCCAGGATCATTCCCCGGCTCTCCACTCCCCGGATGGTGGCTGGTTCCAGGTTCTCAACCATCACCAGCTGCTTTCCGATCAATTCCTCGGGCCGGTAATACTCCTTGATCCCGGCGACCAGCGTCCTCTCTTCATCACCCAGATCGACCGTGAGGAGATAAAGGCGATCGGCTTTGGGATGATCCTCCACCTCTTTGATAGTAGCCACAACCAGTTTGAGTTTCATAAAATCATCGATTGTAATCATATTCATTTGCTCCTTTTTCGTTGTTAATTTTTCCGGTGGTGGGATATAGTAATTTAATTGTTTTGGAATGTCCCGAAATACTTCGGGATCCCGGTTTTTCATTGATATTACCGGGACAAAAAAATCAAACCGCAAAGACAAAAAGATAGTAAATTTCACCGCAGAGACGTGGAGAACGCAGAGGAAGGATAAATAATACCACTCGATACTATTTAATTGGGTTATACCTTTTTCGCAATACTGGACTAGAATAGTTCTGATCATCTCCTCTATGTTTTTTCTCTGCGCTCTCTGCGTTTCTGCGGTTCAAAAAAGTTACGAAGCTCTCATGTCTAAGGAAAAGGATCTTATAGCTGATAAGGCGCTGTCTGCCGCGACTGCTGCCGTCTATTCCGCCGGGAATATTATCCGGGAAAAAAGCGCTACAGTCTTCCAGGTGAATCATAAGGGCGCCGCTGATCTGGTTACCGAGGTGGACCTGGCCGCGGAGAAGGAGATCATTGCGATCTTGTCCAGAGCATTCTCGGGTCACCGGGTTGTGGGAGAAGAGAGCGGGGTGGGGGAGGGTGAGTCGGATTATATTTGGTGGATCGATCCGATCGACGGGACAACCAACTTTGTCCATGGGTATCCCTTCTACTCGGTCTCGGTGGCGCTGGAGTACCGGGGTGAAAGCATAGTCGGGATTGTTTACGATCCCACCAGGAATGAACTCTTCCAGGCGGTTAAAGGAAGAGGAACCTTTCTGAACGGTACGCCGATCACGGTTTCGATGGTGGAGACGCTTAATGACTCCCTCCTGGCGACCGGGTTTCCCTATGATCGCAGCAGACGCAAAGAGGCTCTCGACCTCGCGGCCGGGCTGCTCAAGCGTGTTCAGGGAGTCCGGCGCGACGCTTCGGCGGCCCTGGACCTGGCCTATGTCGCGGCCGGTCGTCTGGACGGTTTCTGGGAGTTTGGATTAAAGCCCTGGGATACCGCCGCCGGGAGGTTACTGGTCGAAGAAGCTGGCGGGAAGATAAGTGACTTCAAAGGAGATATATTCGATATCCGCCAGGGCGCAGTGGTCGCTGCCAATGCCCTGATTCATGCTGAGTTGTTAGAACAACTGAACTAATTACCGTTCCGGGCGTAATATAAGTTAGCGCTTAGCGCTAACTTAGTTTTGAAAAAAGACTAACATTGTTAGATTGATGCAGAAGAAAAAACATTTCTAAATTCCGATAAAGGAACTTAGCGCTTTGGGATAATTCATGGTAACCACCCCGCAGCCGGCGGGGCGCAATAAACGCCCCACAAAAAGTGGGGATACTAATGTATATTATCAATTCTCTAAAATGTTGGTTTAATGCTTGCACAATCTTATTTTTACAAAGTAAAAATAAGAAGAGGTAAAAAAATTATGAATAAAATATCTCTCTGGAAGATCATACTGACTCTTGCGGTTTTCTCACCTCTGGCCTTTCTTCCGGCCGCTTCACGGGCGGCTCTACTCACTTCCCGGACCTACTCTGTTTCTCAGGACACGGAGATAATCAGAGACCGGGCTATAAATATTCTGACTGAGGAGGGTATCGCGCGGGATCACGCTGAAGAGATAATGAATCGCCTCTCACCTCAAGAGATTGAGGTTTTAGTCCTCTCCCGATCTGCATACCTGGTTGGAGCGGGGCAGGGGGAGCCTGGAATAACTGAATCTCTGGAGACCAACGAGATAGTAGCGATTGTGCTTACCGTGATTATGCTGGCAGTGGTGGTAGGTTTCGTGGAGATCAGCCGACATTAATTAAACCACGAAGGACACGAAGATCACGAAGGTTTTTTGGGGGGGGAATGATCTGAATCTTGTTGTTCTCTTAAAAGTTCTTCGTGTGCTTCGTGATCTTCGTGGTTAATCAGTTTGTTAATCAAAACCGAAAGTCCACTCCTCCCTGCCAGTAGAAATTTTCGCCCTGCTGAATGCTCTCTTCGGAGTGGCGCAGCCCGCTCTTAGCTAATTCATAGTAGTCGCCTTCAAGATAGATATACAGCCCGCTTACTATATTGAACTCCGCCTTGAGAGATACGACTACATCCAGAAACGAAGTCTCACTGACTCCAAAGTAATAGTCTTGATAGTGACTGGTGGCATAACCGATCGTCAGTTTAGGTATGATCCTGAGTGGCCCGAGATCTCCCATATAGCCCATAATAGTCCGGAAATAAAACCCACCCGCGTTATCAAAATCGTAGTAAACATCTCCACCGCCAAAGAAAGGGTATCCATACGAAATTTCCAGGGCGATCTCCTGGGTCTTGGCAAATCCGAGATGTTTATTGTCATAATAGATGTATGAGATCGCAGCCGACCCTTCCCGGCTCCGCTTGGCCAGGCCGGCCCGGTAGATCCATCGGGTAAACTTACCCCGGTTCTCATTCGAGGAAGACATATCCATATTCCCGATAGCTTCCAGTTCAAATCCGCTCTCACTGATCCGGGCGGACGGCTGCATGACGAACTGATGATTCAGTTCCATCCCCCGCCAGATATATTCCGAACTGAAATTGACATCCAGCTTCCCCACGGCCCCCGGCTCCTGCTGCACCGGCGGTGCCGGATTATAACTATACTGTGCCTGGACGGGTTGGATCGCTATTAGCAGAAAGCTTACAATAATGACCGATACAAAGATTCTTGACATGACAGTTCTCCTTACCGATACAAAGATTCTTGACATGACAGTTCTCCTTAAGTTAGCGTCTTTGATGTTAACTTACCAATTTACTTGAAGTACACTGAAATTAACGGCATTTGCTTATTTTTTACTTTATTGAGGTACTATACTATTTTATCCTCTTTGACGAAGTAAAAAAATATTACCATCACTCTGGTGGCGATGCGAATTTTTTAACTTTAGGCACTTCAAACTTTAGGCACTTAAGAACGTAGCCCGAACAAAGTGAGGGCTTCGTTCTGTAATGGAGGGTATGACTATGAGAATACTTGTTAATAGAAAGATAAAAGCTCAATTATGGTTCTTCCTTCTCCTCACGATCGTTCTACTTCCGATTGGGGGATGCGGATCCAAAGACACCGGGGATTCGGGAGGGGAGGGGATTGTCTTTACCCCCGATGTAACTACTACTGTTAAGTATGTGATCGACGGGGATACCCTAGTCACCGAGGATGGAGAGCATATCCGGTTTCTGGGTATTGATTCCCCGGAGATTTGGAAGAAGAAAGGAGACCGGGCGGATGAACCGTGGGGGCGTGACGCCACCAACTATGCCAAGATGCTCTTGCCGTCAGGGACGGAGATTGGCCTGGCTTTTGAGGTCTCCGCTACTGAAGGAGCCTACGGGCGGAAGTTGGCCTATGTGATAGTAGATGGAGAATTGGTGAATGGATTGCTGCTGAAAGAGGGATATGCCGAGTATAACGACTTCGGGAACAAACTCAAATACAAAGATTATCTGAAGAAAAACCAGCGCAAAGCCCGGGTCCACAGCAAGGGGATCTGGGGCGGGAAAGGAAGTGTCAAGCCGCCGGAGTATTTTGTCGCCAGCAAAAACGGCAAGTACTACCACGCCTCCGATAGTGAGACAGCGGGCAAGATCAAGAAGAAGAACAAGGTCCGGCTGACCGAAGCTGAAGCGAAGCGGTTAAAGTTAAAACCCGGCTCCTCGGTGACTGGTTCGGAATTTTAATAAAGATTGTTAAAAAGATAGGCGCCCGGCATTTTGCGGGGCGTTAACGGTCTTCAACGATCTTTAACGTTTTTTCTTTTCAACGTCTTTATTTTTCAACGTTAGCGCCGAAGGCGCTATATTCAGTAAGGTATCTCCTCGAAGATCCAGCTTTCAGTCTTCTCGAAATCGACCAGTGCCCCCAGTTCGCGAAGTAGTGGGATGGAATCCTGCTTTTTCAAACCCTCGGTCCAGCGGTCGACGCTCTTTACCTTGTAACGGGCAAAAAACACGCTGGTCTGAGCGGGCGCGATCCGGTAAAAATCCGCTTCAGTTGCCCCCCATTGAGCCTGGGTGGCCTCATGGATCCTCATCCAGTTGGTTACCTGGTCTATCGTCCTCCCCGGCTTCAAGACATACTTATAAATAATAAAGTACATAGCTCCCTCCTATAATTTTTACTTCATAATAATTATACTATTTTCTTTTCAGTTGAAAAGCAAATTATAAGGCGGATAATATATCTCGATTAAGAATAACACATTTAATTTGATTTCCTACCAGTAATATTATATATATCAAAATCCCCTTCGCGGATTCTGATAGTTTTGAACCGTTACCGAAGTGTTAAGGGAAAGGCAGGGATTCGACCTTGTCTATAAAATAGATACGTATTCTTTAATTAGCTTTCTGAAATAAGAACAAACCTTCCGAAATTAGCTTTATAATTTCGGAATTGCCGAAGTAGCTCAGCTGGCAGAGCAGCTCATTCGTAATGAGCAGGCCGTCGGTTCGAATCCGACCTTCGGCTCTATATGTTGATATCGTGCTTAAATGTCCCTTGACATCTCCTTCTCTGTAGTATTATTGTAGTATCATGGCAAGCATTTATATCAAAGGCAACTACTGGTGGATTGGCTATAAGCCCCCACATAGTAAACGGGTTGATGTGTCCACCGGAATACCCAAGAGCCAGAAGAGACGGGCTACCCAGTATAGAAGAAAGATAGAGGAGGACCTTCTTGCCCACCGGCTTGGTGATTTTACCAGCGATATTGGTATCATGGATGCTTTCCGCAGCTATCTCGATACAATCCAAGCTACACATCCCGTTAGGACCTATGAAACATATAGAGATAGGCTCAATTCATTCACCGATTTCTGGAGTAAACATTACCCTAAATTGAACAGGCTTCACGCAATCACCGTTAGCCGCGTCCAAGAGTGGGTTACTCATTTAAGTAGAAAGGTCGCACCAATTACCGTCCAAAATTATTTGGGAGCCCTGATAGCTTTATTGAAATATGGTGTGAGGCAGGGATGGTTGGAGAAAAATCCTATCAGCTCCGACATGATAGAAAAACCAAAGCCTATAAGGAAAAGACCCGTCCGCTATTTCACAGCAGAAGAAGTTAAAATTATATTTAACGAATCCCCTCCTCACAGGGCTGACTTATGGAAGTTCCTCTATTATACGGGAGCTCGTATCGGAGAAACATCTTGCCTCAGGGTGCATTGCGTTGGTAAAGATTTTATTGAGTTTCCAGCAGCGATTACAAAAACCGGAGAGCGTGGAATGGTTCCCATCGCAGAAAAACTCCGGCCCATCCTTACGCGTCTTTGCAAAAACAAGGATCCGCAAGCCTTTCTATTTTCGGATACCGCTACTTGGATGTCAGAATCAACTGAGCGGGGGAAACGGTTCAATAAAATCCGGAACGATCTTCAAAGGTTTTTAAAGAAACATGAGATACCTCATGCAACGGTGCATGATTTCAGACATACCTATGCGTCCCACCTGGTCCAACAAGGTGTACCCCTGCGTATAGTCCAAGAGTTAATGAGGCATAAAGACATCAAGCAAACCATGAGATACGCCCATCTCTCTCCTGAAGACACTTCCCGATTCATTAACTCCCTCCCCATCTAAATCCTACCAACAGGTTCTATATTTTCATCAAATTGGTTTATATCCATAATTGCGCTCTTTACTTCTTCCCAGTAGGCACGCTTGAGTGAAGTTCCTGGGAGAGTGTACATATGAATATCTCTCTCCCTGAGAATTTTTTTTGCTGTGGTTTGACATACGTCTAAATAGGCAGCAATCTTTTTGATGCTCACAAATCTATCATCGGAATAGCCACGCTTTTGTGACCCGCACTCATCGCAGAATTCAGATTCATAATATTGTTCGAACTTGTCCATCGCTTCAATCAATACTGAAATGACTTTTATTACGCTGAAATTATTTTTTCTTTGAAAATTATCGCCCGGATTCCACAAATCATCAAAAATACAATAATTTATTACTTGCACCGCCCACCAATACACCCTTAGCTTCTCTCACTATTACTACTTAGTTGAATTGATAGTGCTTGAAGTTGAAGCTGAAGTTGAATATGAAGTTGAATATGAATATGAAGTAGCCATTTTTGTTATTGTATTTGCCATAGGTTGAACTTAATTATGCTATCCATGTGCTATGCTTAGGCATTATTCTTCTTCTTTCTGTAATCCCCCAATCTCATCATCAGCTATCTTATCTTTACCCCACCGCACATCCGCTCCTTTCTTTCCAGCTTTAGAACGCTTTTTGCTCGTTGTCTCTTTTGACTGTGCAAGACGATACATTTTTCGGTTGTAGATGATTCCATCCTCCCCATCGAGGATTGAATACACCCTCTTCGCACTTAGCTCAGTCAATAATTTATTAACTGACTTCTCTGTTGACCCGACAAGCATAGCCAGATCTTTACTATTTATAGGTGTCCCATTGACTGTTAGCGTACCGCGGGGATTTCCTTTGAACATTATGCAAAGCATCTCTATCCATAATCCTCGTGCTCCTAAAGAACATAAACGGAGCCCCGGCTCGCTTTGCCAATCATTAATAAAGAAAAAAATTGCTGGATTAGCATCTTCGCGATAGGTCAACATCACTTTTGAATTCTCTCTATCTCCTTTAGCACACATCTTCTCTCCTCCTTTATTTTTTCCTCCAGATTATCCACTTGGTCATAAATCCACCCATCAAATAATTCTCTCCGCTTACTTTGTTTTTTAGTGTATTGAATCTGAAACAATGACTTGTAATCTGCTATCAGCATTTTATAGCGCTTTATCTTTTCTTGGCTCGACGCTTCAAGGTATTGAAGATCTCTAAGTTGAGCATGATTGATTCCAGCCCTGAAAGCCAAAGCCTGGATGGCTTCCGAGAATGGACATTTTAAAATCTCCATGAGAAAAGTGATTTGATCTCCACCTCGCCCGCAAGAAAAACACTGCCAAATACCTCTCTCTAAATCGGCGCTAAAAGAAGTGGGATTGTCTCCACCATGTAGTAAACAACGGGAGCGATATTTGTATTGAAATCTTCTGGGGGGGAAACCAAACTCTTTGAGAATGTTATACAGAGGAGCATGTTCTTTCAGAACCTGAATGAGCTTCTTTGAATATATTTTGTTTTCCTGCATAATCTACTCTCTCGATGATTGGAACTGCCTGCTGTTTTTCATATCCACTATCTATCCTATTGTCGATTGTATGGTTCTCTTTGCGAGCAAATCTAGTGTCATCGGAAGAGATTCCTCCTTAAAAAATCAGCAAATTTATACAATTTTGAAAAAATACTATGCCCCCTACATATAGTGTAGAGATTTTGGGGTCAAATGGTAAAAACTATTTTCGTGCCTTTTGTGCGCCAAAATCCCAAATTCCCTCTATCTGCATGCAATACAAAGGCTTAGGCAAATTAGGCACTTTTTAGTGTTCTAAAAAAAAATGCGATTCCCGGCGGAATCGCTCAAATTTCAATTCTTTCTCTTCCAAAAACCATTTGAATGTAATTGCTATTTCATCTCAAATATTTCTAAAATAAGGCGACTTGTAGGATGCTCATTTCTAATGTGCTAATATCCATTTTAGTTAATTAATCCCATCCACCCGATCCATTGATAGATCCAATATCCGGCGTACAATGCTCATTCAATAATGAATATTGCACTCGACATTGATGGCACCATCACCAGGAACCCAGGGTTCTTTTCTTTTTTGTCACAGGCGATCCGACAAGCCGGTGGCAAAGTTTATATCTTTACATCCCGGAGCAATGCTGACGGTGTTGAGGTTCAGACGAGGAAGGAGTTGGATTTATACGGGATCGAGTTCGACGATCTTGTCATCATTGCCGACGGCGGAGGGAATGAACAGATCACATGTCCTCATGAGGATTTGGATTGGTATAAAAAATATCTTTGGCAGAAGGTCAAGGTGTGTCTTGATCATAACGTTCATGTCGTGTTTGAAGATGATCCTAAGGTCATCAGCCTCTTCGAGGAACACGCACCGGACATTCAAGTTTTCCAAGTAAGGTAAACACCGCACCATCGGTTGCATGCTATGGAGAATCACATGTCTGATGGGCGGAGTTTGAGGGATAACGTTATATCACTCTGGATTCTCTCCGGTCCCCGCCGTCAGAGCCTTCAGTTCCAAACTCTCTATCTGGAGCATAGCTCTCCCGATAATCACGGATTTGGTATATTTTCCATTGATGTAACCAGCATCCGGTAGTAAGATTATCGAATCAAAGAGATTTTTCCCTAATCAAAATCGGGTTCATGTTGGCGCTGTCAGTAAGAATCAGTTTCAATCTACTTAACCATCTATACCCCATAGGTTACTAAGATGAGATCAAATGAAAATTTAAAAACAGAGTACGAAGTTCAACCAGATGGAGATTCTTTCGTAGTGTTGAAGAGGAGTACCATAATAACAAGCCCAAACGGAAAAGAAATACGGTCTAGGTTTCCGGCACTCCTCACTGAAGTCAAAAAGGACTTAATCACTTACGGCATTAACTCCTCTGCGGAGGGTTCGTTTTATGGCATGGAAAGTGCCTATATCGATTTTGGACAAACAAGCGGAAAAGACAATCTTATTCTTAATATCATTTCTGATATGAAGCATGATAAAGCTTTTAACATTTCGGCTGATCCTGAATCACTCTATCTTGTCGGGTGTTACAGGAATTCTTTCTTTCAGGAATGGAATATTTCGCCGAGTTGCCATTTGTCAAATTACAACAAACTTTGTGATCTAGTAAAACCGGAATTGTCAAAATTGACTTTGCGGCAAATCATGGCTATTGTGATATTTGTAACCATGTATGAAAGTAGTACTCTCGGATTGGCTTTAATAACCGACTCAATTAGACTAGATTTTTTAGCTCAGGGGCTATGTGATTTATTGGAAGTGTATAATTCTGGTGATATTATAAACTGGGATATAGCTGCAAATCCCAATGATTATTGCCGGAAAAATTGTTGTATCTATGGTACTTCGGAATATCCAATAGAATTAGATAGTGGGTGTCCTATTATACAAATTTTAGAAAAGTTAAAAAAATTCGCACAGTTTCCGGATGAGTAACCCATACAGATAATGATTATAAGTTCCCCGTACAGAAAGATCTGAAAACTTGCAGAAGGTATCTGATTTTAAAAAACTTTTCGGGAATAGCCCTCCACCCTCTCCACCCTAATTCCGGATTTATTTTCCATTGATGTAACCAGCCCCCGGTAGTAAGATTATCCCGTCAAAGCGTCTTCACTTGAATTCTACCACCACCGGGCAGAGATGAAAAACGACAGGATATCCCCTCTCTTCAAAAAAGTTATCCTCCCCTCCTTAATCATTCTCACCAGCCTGACCATCTTCTTCCTTTACCACTACAACTTAAAGAGTGATTACTTTCTCCCCGTCATAAAGGCTCTCCCAGAGAAGTCATATGCTGAAACTTATGAGACTCCCGGTCTCTCTGCAGTGGAAAGAGCGCGTAAATCTATAGCCTTGGTGTTGACTTACTGATTTTGAATAAGAGGGCTATGGTAATGTTGTGCCTATGAGCCCCCCCATCCTTCAGAGATTACCATTAAATCCACTCTAAACCCTCTACAGCAAGCTAACTCAATTTAGACAACCCCGAACCTTACTCCAACCCTTTGATCGCGACTACGCCTCTTTAACGAGCTCACTAATCAGCATCCCCCCTAAGACAATCATTTCACTGCTTAAGTTCGCCGGAGCCCTCTTTCAACTTTCCGCTCACCAAACAAGCCCGCAGGGAGCTATATGATTCCCGCTCAGACAGGGATCATCCATCTACTCCACCGGCTAGCTACGGCTTATCCCATTCAGGAGTTCTAAAGCAAGGGCTCAGCCGCTTAGTGTTACCATTCAACCATCACTGCCCATGCCAGCATCAAACAAATTGGGGTTGCATCTAACAAGATTCAACCGTACCGAGCCGTTCCTTTTAACCACTCCTCCTAAATATACTCCCCCAAATGCCCATTTAAAAAACCCCTCTTTTAACTCCCAAAAATAAACCCCCATTTTGAAGCTCGATATAAGCCTCACTCAGTGTGCCTTTACGCTAAAGAAAGTCTCTGGGACCCCTATCGGCAACGTATTCACCCCCCCTCCTCAGGATCGTCTAAAGCCTCTCCCACAGCCTACCCAGCTCTACCCCTCAGTTCCCCCTGGCGAACGCCACAGCTCTGCCCAGTTCCACAGCACGCAGTAGCCAGACACAGCGAGAGCCGAGAGCGTTACCACCCTCGACTCTCTGATAAGCAGTGCCGTGTTCTTTAAACAAGAAGCCAAACCCCATAACAGTAACACCTCTCGCTGTCGGAAGGAGAAGGGAGATCCACAAGGCTAACCTCATCAACCCCCTCAATCCTAAACTACACTTAAACTACTATATCCACCCCATCCACCCGATTCCCCGGTTTTCATAATCTTTATACGCAAATTACCTTATATCTGTAGATACCTATTACCGTGGTCTCTCCTATGGAAGTTTCACGATCAACGTGCTGATGACCATGGAAGAGTAACTTCGGGCAAACCCGCTTGATATATGAGTTCAATCCTTCAAAGCCAAGATGCGCCTCATCTTCCTGGTCATGAATTCCTCTTGGAGAGTTATGGGACAGGAAGATGTCCGCCATGGATAATGTGGATGAGAGATTTTCCACCTCCCGCTGACAATACTGGAAGTTTCCCCTTGGCTTATATTTACATGCACCGTTCAACCCGCCAAAAGTAAAACCCCCATGCTTTATGGTTTGGAGGTGAAGATCAATAATGGGCTCCGCAAATGGGGAACTTCTGTCGTGATTACCTTTTACCGCAAATATGGTCTGACAGTTATACGCCTCTGCTACTTCAAGAATGACCTGGTCATAAACATCCCCACAAGAAAGCAACACGTCAGCCGATCCATGACCATACTTCCAATGCAAATCGTCAATGTCGGCTATGGCTAATAATCTCACTCACATATTCCTATCGTGAATATCAGTTATAACAACTCAATCATCTATAACCCCATCCACCCGATTCCCCGGTTTTCCATTGATAGATCCAATATCCGGTGTACAATTCTCATTCAGTAATGAATATCGCACTCGACATTGATGGCACCATCACCAAGAACCCCGAGTTCTTTTCTGTTTTGTCACAGGCGATCCGACAAGCCGGTGGCAAAGTTTATATCGTTACCTCCCGGAGCAATGCGGACGGCGTTGAGGTTCAGACAAGGAAGGAGTTGGCTTCATACGCGATCGAGTTCGACAACCTTGTCATCATCGCCGACAGTGGAGGGCAAAAACAAATCACGTGTCCCCACGAGAATTTGGATTGGTATCAAAAATATCTTTGGCAGAAGGTCAAGGTGTGTCTTGATTACAATGTTCGTATCGTATTTGAAGACGATCCTAAAGTCATCAGCCTCTTCGAGGAACACGCACCGGACATTCAAGTTTTCCAAGTAAGGTAAACACCGCACCATCGGTTGCATGCTATGGAGAATCACATGTCTGATGGGCGGAGTTTGAGGGATAACGTTATATCACTCTGGATTCTCTCCGGTCCCCGCCGTCAGAGCCTTTAGCTCCAGACTCTCTATTTGAGGAAGGGATATAATTCCCTCCAAATCACCATACATCCCCACCGTGTTCCCGATCACTCGCTCGATTTGCTTCTCTCGTTTTGCCCAGATCTTATTAATAGCTCTTTTCTCTTTGTCCAGCTCTTCCTTCATTGCTGAGAATGTTTCCACAATAGCCTCCACCCTCTGCCTGAACTGAGGACCAGACAGATAACTATAAAGCAACTCCGTCTTTTCTTCTTTCCCTCTCCTCGCTAGTATTGTCTGTGCCACATCTAATAAGCCATGCCTTAGTGCAGAAGCAACTCCACCGACCAAACTATACCCGAGCACCCAAACACCACTAACACAACCAAATCCATTCACATCCTTCGGCAAGACCTCAGTGACTATAGCCGCTACCTCCGCTCTGAGTTCCCTCTGGTCATCCTTTAGCTTCTGGATCCACCCACCACTCCATGCCTTCGTCCTCTTGGTCTCCCAGACTATTGAGCCGCAATAGCGTCCGGTCTCATCATGGACCTTTTGAATAATATCCGCTCCCTTGATCCCTTTCGGAACTGCTATAATCTCATCGGAGGAAAAACTGGACCGCAACAGCTCCTCCAGTCCAATCTCCATAACCTCTCCCTGCATCTGTTGCGACCCTATCTCCGCCTTCCTCTTCAATATCCCTATCTGCTTCCGCATATCCTTTATAAGCTTTTCCTTCTCCGCATCCTTAAACCTCTGCTGTTCCATTAGTCTTCTAGAGGCTTCCTCCTCAATCTTCTTTCTTGCTCCATCCAGCTTCCTTGCCATATCCAACTCAAAGGTCCTCTTCTCATCTTCGAGCTTCCTCCTCGCCTTCCTTAGCTCCAACTCCACTTGCTGAACCTCAGCCAGCTTCCGGTCTTTCTCCGCCACCTGCTCCTTCAAATCCGCCAGGTCGGTTGTTACGGCATCTTGGGCTTTCCTCTTCGCCGCCTTCTCCACCTTCTTGATTTTCTCCTGAAGTGTCTTCTCCGCATCCTTCTCAAAATCCCTGATCAGCTCTTCCCTGATCTGGTGAGAGATAGCCTCGGTCAGAAGAATCTTCTTCCCGCAGTGTGGGCAGACTATGAATTGCTCAGCCATTGGATTGCCTCCCTATATCTTTATAAATGTCCCAAAATGGTTCGGTTGTGGGACGGTTCATGACGCCATCGCATTGGTGTATCTATTCTTGTATGCCTTCAGGTGGACTTTTAATAACCGTTGGATAGTTGATTTGCTTACGCCAACTCGACCTGAAATCTCCCTGATGGATAGTCCTTTCCGTCTGAGTCGCTTAATCTTCTCCACCGTCTTAATCTGTTTATCATCTACCTGCAATATCCCCCTCCTACCCAATTTAAAACCTATAGGCACTCTTCCGACCCATTCACCCTTTATCTTCTTTAATTGTAGAACGTCCGCCGTCCGCTCCCCAATCAAATCCCTTTCCATCTGGGATATTGCTGATACAACAGTCAGGAAAAATTTGCCAGTGGGGGTCTCCGTATCCACATTCTCGCTGATAGAATGAAAGTCCACCTTCCTTTTTGTGAACTCTTCAATAAGATTTAAGCTGTCTTGAGTCCGCCTTGAGAGCCGGTCCAGCTTGTAGACCACCACATTGGTAGCTTCTCCGGCTCTTACCATCTCCAGCATCTTTTGAATCCCGGGTCTGTTCAAGTCCTTTTGCATACTCCGGAGCAAAGTGGACACCCAATCCGCTCCAAAGTGGACACTCAATCCGGAGCAAAGTGGACACCCAATCCGCTCCAAAGTGGACAGTGATTCCGGGGCAAAGTGGACACTTTTTTCAT
>Ga0307929_1000347_pt1 | contig 47585 bp, 42 predicted proteins | sample AceLakmetage1330_FD_203160 | JGI IMG/M metagenome (GOLD analysis project Ga0307929, IMG submission 203160) | Saline water microbial communities from Ace Lake, Antarctica - #1330 | ecosystem: Environmental > Aquatic > Non-marine Saline and Alkaline > Saline | place: Antarctica: Ace Lake... | reverse complement strand
CCTGAATTAGTTGGTGGTTCTTCTAATTAAGGAAATCGCATGTCCACTTTTTTTGCAAAACTTATTTCAAAAGTACGCTTCAGTCGGATGAACCCAAATTTGCATACCCACTTTCTCCTAAACCGATCACCGTAACAAAATTCATACGTCGATAACGTTTATTTACAAGAAGTGAAATTTCATCTCCACATTTACTGCATTTAACAGTGTCTTCTCTTGGAGGCCAGTTTTTAATAGTCTGCCGGGTTCCACAATCTTCACAAAAAACTACTTTTTCACTCTTTCTAATTGGAGCCTTCGAAGCATCAATTTGTTGCATCGGATCAATTGAGTGTACTGAGGTTTGGGCAGCAGCTAACACTTTACTCAAAACAAGCTTTGAATGAGCGGCACCATCCATTCCATGAAAGAAACTATTTTTTGAAACAAAATCCACGGCACCATACTTGAGGGCATCAAAACAACGAACCGTACCTTTTTTACTCAAGGAGGAAAGCATAATAGTGGGAGTTGGAGTGTGAATCATCAAATGTTGCAGAGTAGTCATTCCATCCATAACCGGCATTTCCATATCCAGCAGGATAACATCCGGTTCGAGTTTTAAAATCATCTCCAAAGCCTCTATACCGTTAGTAGCTTCACCTAAGATGACCACATCATCTCGTTGCGATAGCGTCCCTCGCAATACTCTGCGTAGAACCCATGAATCATCAACTATAAGAATTTTTACAGGTTTTTCGGGTAAGTCACTCATACTCATAACATGTTTGCAATACAGAATATTTGAAAATTATGGTTTTTTCGTTACATGCTCCATTAACATGTAATACCCATTATAGCATCAAGTAGCGACAACAAGTCAACTTATTCTACACAATAAGAGCCATTTTCATTTCTCCTTGCGATCCTATCAAACACTAGCCGTGAGCAACTGATCCCTATAGAGCTTGTTGTCACTTATATATCGGGAAACTCCCTTGGGAAGCTGTTTTTTCACAGATTTATCACCTCTAATTCGTTTTCGTATTTTTGATGATGAGGTGGATGGAAGGGGAAAAGTAGAAGCATGAATAGAGGTACCGAGCTCTTTATTAAACCAGGTATCACCATCTTTTCTGTAACGAAGGCTTCTGAATAGTTTATCCAGCTTTTTATTATCAGAGCCTCGCCGTGAAAATACTATAAAATGGCATAATCCAAGAACTTCTCTGTATTTATACCACGAAGTAATTTCAAGGAATGCATCAGCACCAATAATAAAATAGAATTCGGTTTTTCCAACGGAGTGAATATTTAAATAATGGAGGGTATCTAAGGTAAAAGATGGAGAAGGAAGAAGCTCCTCCAGAGTTGAAACATGAAGAAGTGGGTACTTGCCTGTTGCAATACGAAGCATTGCCGTTCTATGCAAAAACGAGGTTACAGTCTGTTTTTGCTTATGCGGGGGAACTGCAGCAGGAAGGAGCACAACCTCTTTCAGAGCACACAATTTCCCTGCAGCAAGAGCAAGTTCAAGATGTCCATTATGAACCGGATCGAACGTACCGCCTAAAATTCCCGTCTTATGAATCAACTCCTTACCTGTCCATTCCCATAAACTATGAATTTCTTAGTTGTCAGTTCTTCAAGCCCCATGGGGCCATAGGCGTGTAGTTTTGTTGTACTGATTCCAATCTCCGCACCGAGTCCTAGCTCACCACCATCATTAAATCTGGTTGAAGTGTTGACCATTACCGCTGATGCATCGACCTCGGCAATAAATCTCTGCGCGTTAGAGTAGTTTTCGGTAAGAATAATTTCAGTATGCTGCGAACCATAGGTATCAATATAGGAAAAGGCCTCATCCATATCATCAACAACCTTTACACAAAGGGTCAGATTTAAAAATTCAGTCCCCCAATCACTCTGCATTGCAGGAGTAATCTCAGGAACAATTGCTACCGACTGTGGACACCCAAGCAACTTTACATTATTCTTTTTTAACTTAGCAGCCATGACAGGAAGGTATTCTTTGGCAATATCTTTATGTATCAGCAATCCTTCAAGTGCATTACAGACACCTGGTCGCTGTACTTTTGAATTTATAATCACAGGAGTTGCTTTCTTGATATCTGCATCGGCATCAACATAGATATGACACACCCCTTTGTAGTGTTTAAGCACAGGAATACGTGAATTTTGAGAGACAAAACGAATCAACCCTTCTCCACCCCGGGGAATAATAAGATCGATATACTCTTCCTGAGTAAGCATAAGAGTTACAGCCTCTCTATCTGTCACAGGAATAACCTGAATGGCATCTGCTGCAATTCCCTGGCTCTTTAAAGCATCTTGCAAAACGGAGGCAAGAGCACGATTGGAATGAATAGCCTCAGACCCTCCGCGCAATACAATGGCATTCCCCGCCTTCAGGCAAAGTGCTGCGGCGTCAACAGTAACGTTAGGACGTGACTCGTAGATCATACCAATAACGCCCAAAGGGATACGCATACGGCCAACCATCAGACCGTTTGGACGTTTTCCCATCTGTAAAATTTCTCCAACTGGATCAGGCAAAGCTGCAACTTCTATTAAACCAGTTCTCATTGAATCTATAACCTTATCCGACAACTCAAGGCGATCAAGCATAGCACTGGATAAGCCTTTCTCTTTACCGGCTGCAAGATCAATTGTATTCTCTTTCTGGATAAAGGCGCGTTGTTGATCCAAGGCTGCGGCCATATTGAGAAGGACATTATTCTTTGCTTCGGTGGAAAGTGTCACCAGGGTGCGAGCTGCAATCCTTGCCCGTTTGGCCATATCGAGAATATCATCTGCAAGAGTAGTCATGGTAATCCTAGAGTTTTATTATAACAAGACAAGATTATCGCGGTGAATAACCTCGTCATAATCTTTTTCGCCCAACAAGGAAAGTATTTCATCAGATTGATGTTGTTTGATTTTTTCAACATCTGAGGAACAGTAATTAATAAGACCTGCGGCAATAACATTTCCTTTGGCATCAAGACAATGGACTGCATCGCCAACGCCAAAGGTACCACGAACCTCATTGATTCCAGATGGCAGTAAGCTGCAACCATTGCCGGATAACGCGCGACAGGCACCAGGGTCAAGTACCAAAAAACCCTTAGGATGTAGCACATGAGCTATCCACTGTTTCCTAGGTTTCACCTTATCTTCTGCAGGAAGAAAAAAAGTACCTACCATTTCACCGCTGAAGAGCTGTTGTAGAATAGTTGATTCACGACCTGGGCCAATAAATGATGAACCGCCACCGGATGCGACCATCTTAGCGGCCCGAATTTTAGATTGCATACCGCCAGTTCCAAGAGCACTTTTCACATTGCCAGCCATGGCTTCGATTGTATCGGTGACTGCAGCAACTGTATAGACAGGTTTGGCTTTGGGATCTGTTTGAGGATTTCCGGTATAAAGGCCCACCACATCAGTAAGACAGATAAACATATCGGCCTCTATCAGGTTTGCTATTAAGGCAGCAAGGGTGTCATTATCGCCGAAACGTAGCTCATCAACAGCAACGGTATCGTTTTCATTAAGAATGGGAATAGCATTAAAACGAAAAAGAGCAAGAATAGTATTTCTTACACGGAGGTAGCGTTTCCTGTCTGCAAGATCCGAGTGCGTTAGCAGCACCTGGGCAACTGTCTGGCCGCACTCTTCAAAGGCACTTTCATAGGATTGCATAAGGCTTGGCTGACCAATTGCCGCCAATGCTTGCTTTTCATCTAGTCCTATTTCAAACGTATCAGGAATAATAATTTTACGTTTGCCAGCGGCAACAGCCCCGGAGCTCACTAGGATAACTTCCCGGCCACTGTTTTTCAAAAAACATAACTCTTTGGCAATATTACGAATAACAGTTTCATCAATACCACTATCATCGGTAAGAACCGCAGAACCAACTTTTATGACAATGCGTTTTGCCTTGTCAAAATAGCTCTGACGTAGATACAAGCCATCATCAAGGCTTATTTCACTGGTATTATCACTCATGATTGGTCTGTTACGCTGCCCTAACTTTTACACATTTTCGTCGTCAGATGAGGAAACGATGGGATTGTTTAAAGCATCTAAAATATCAGCAATGGTTTCCTTTAACTCTTCGATCCCCTGACCTGTCAGTCCGGAAATGGTCGAGACCTGCACCCCCTTCCCTTCAAGCTCTTTTTTAAGTGCATCAAGTTGCTCAGGTTCAGCGATATCGGCCTTATTAAGAATCACCAGGGTGGTTCTTTCAACAAGCTCTTCGTTGTATGCCCTAAGTTCCTGCTCAACCACTGCATAATCTTCCATGGCCTGTTCACTGGAACCATCCAGGATATGCATCAATATACGAGTTCTTTCTATATGTCGTAGAAAAGTAAAACCAAGCCCTACACCCTCATGTGCTCCTTCAATAAGACCAGGGATGTCAGCGATAATACAAGACTCCATATGTTTTAAATGAAGTACACCTAGCTGTGGCTCCAGGGTGGTAAAAGGGTAACTTGCCACCTTTGGGTTTGCTGCGGATAGCTGTGAGAGCAGAGTTGACTTGCCAGCATTTGGCAATCCAACAAGACCAATATCAGCGATCAGTTTCAGCTCAATCTTAAGCCACAGCTCCTCACCTTCACCACCCTTTGTAGCAATCCGAGGAGTTCTGTTGGTTCCTGAAGCAAAATGAGGATTTCCAGAACCGCCATTGCCGCCTTGAGCCGCAATAAACGTCTCACCTTCTTCACGGAGATCAGCTAAAACCTCTCCTGTTTCAGCACTTTTAATGATAGAACCAATAGGCACCTGCATATAACAGTCCTTGCCCTTGCGACCATGCATATCTTTGCCTTTGCCATGGACACCACGCTCTGCCTTGAAGTGAGAATGAAAACGAAAATCAATGAGCGATTGCAAACGTGTACTACACTCGATAATCACATTACCACCACGACCGCCATCTCCGCCGTCTGGCCCCCCCCTAGGAACAAACTTTTCCCTTCGAAAGCTCACACAACCGTTCCCGCCATCACCCGCTTTCACATGAAATTTTGCCTGATCTACGAATGCCATAATATTTTCAAATAATACCTAATAGTTAACAAAAAAAAAGCTCGACCTTCAAAAAACACTTGAGGTCGAGCTGATATTTCTTTTTCCTAACCCGCTAATTTACGGCAGGGAAGAAGAAAATAAAAAAAAGAGGGGCAGCCCGTATCAGGCAGCCGGATAAACACTTACTCTTTTTTTCTTATGTCCAAAATCTTCAAAGGTAACAATACCGTCAACCTTAGCGAAAAGAGTATAATCTCTTCCACAACCGACATTTGTTCCAGGATGAATCACTGTTCCAAGCTGTCGTACAATAATGGTACCAGCGCTAATATTTTCGCCACCGTAACGTTTTACGCCACGCCTTTGACCTTTACTGTCGCGACCATTCCTGGAACTACCACCCGCTTTCTTATGTGCCATCTTCTAACTCCTCATCACCGCAAATCTTTTCAAGACAGCCGGTGTCAATGCAAACTAAATTTTTATGTTAAGCTATATATCAGGCGCTGATTTCCTGAATCTTGAGAGCAGTATACATCTGTCGATGCCCCTTTCTCAATCTATATCCCTTACGACGTTTTTTCTTGAAAATGATAACTTTTTTGGCCTTTCCCTGTTCCGCTATCTGAGCAACTACTTTTGCATTCTCAACGACTGGGCTTCCAACCTGAACGTTTTCACCATCAACAACCATCAATACATCGGTCAACTCAACGGTATCACCAACACTTCCTTCAAGTTTCTCGACACGAAGCTGATCACCACTGGTAACCTGATACTGTTTTCCACCGCTTCTTACTATTGCATACATTCGTACGACCTCTTAATATGTGCTACTACGATTAGATTTACAATTTATGATTAGAGCAACATTCAAATAAAACTTTTTCCTGTTAAAATGTCAACACATTTCATGAATCTACCAATAAAAAAAGGCCCTACCAAGCTATTCGAGCCAGGTATTGCCTTTTTTTCTTACAGTACGTTCAGGAGTAACTAAATTCCAAGACGAGCCCTCTCCTTTTCCTGACGGATAGCACAAGCTTTTATAAAGGCCCCTTCCTTTCCATGTTTCCGTATCGAAACAGAAGTTTTCCCCTGTTTCCCTTCGGTTGTAACCCAACTCACCTCGTATCGATTAAAGCCGTCATTCAATCTGACACCCACTACTCCGGTGCCGGAATTGCTGACCGTAACAAGATGTTTGTTAGTTCGGATCTTACCAAGCTTCTTTTCGGTTGAGTCACGCCATGCAATAGCAGAAAGAAGACTTGAATACCGTCCTCCACATTTTTTATCTGAAAAAAACTTAGAATAGGTTTTCCCCTGAAACCGTACCCTCACGTACCAGCCGTGGGTTCTTTTTGACTCCTGGTCTATCCTGGCAATATCTTTCTGCCTCTTCAACATAAATTCCTGCTGCTTTTCTTTGTCCATAACTTTACTCCCCTTTCTTTTAAACATATATTAATTAAAGTATATAAATTATTTCAATTCTCACAGAAAGACAGGTAGCAACTTCGATAATGTACCAGCGTATCAAAAATTTCCATATGAGAATGAGTGTTGATCTTATGTGAGAAAATAACTACATGCCCTGTCAGGTGTTGTCAACAGTTATTAACAGCTATCACAACACCTGTAAACGTAGCTTAACAGTTAACAACAGGTGTTAACTAACCTAAGTTGTCGAAAACAAAATAGTCTTCAAGGGAGAGCATTAAATTTTATGGACACCTGCAAAAATACTTTTTTTTCTTTTTGTCAAACAGTCGCGACATTACGCTCAGAAAAGGGCTGTCCCTGGGACAAAAAGCAGACCCAAGAAACATTAAAAAAATATATCTCAGAAGAGTGTAGAGAGCTGCTTGACGCAATTGACGAAAAGGACCCTGCCCACCTCTGTGAAGAAACGGGAGACCTTCTTTTTCTTCTGGTACTCCTCGCTAGAATAAATGAAGAATCTAATCATTTTAATATAGAAGATGTGATTGCGGGAATTAATAAAAAAATGATACGCAGGCACCCTCATGTTTTCGCAGGAGTTGAGGTGGAAAGCGAGGAAGACTTAAAGAAATTGTGGAATAGTATCAAATCCGCAGAAAAAGCAAAAAAAATAAATTGACACAATCGCACTCGCAGGGTATTTTTCAATGTTTCGTTATAGAGATACGTATTAGACGTATTCCTGTTTTACATATTGTAAAGCAGAACCTCTTCGCTCTTACACGTTGTAAGGGCCAAACACCGGGATTTTTCCCAATATCATGAGTCCACGAGGAGGAACTTATGCGCAGGTATGAAACAATCTACATTCTTCGTCCTACTATGAACGAAGATGAGATCAACGAAACTGTTGAGAATACAAATGCTGTTCTAGGAACAGACGGAGGCCAGGTAATATCCCTTAACAAATGGGGGGTCAAAACCCTTGCCTACGAAATCAAAAAGGAAACTCAGGGGTATTATATCTACTGTGACTATGCCACTAATCCTGCAAATGTTACTGAGATGGAACGTAAATTCAGAATCGACGACTCTGTTATGAAATATATGACAGTTAAACTTGCCGATGCCATTGATGAGGAAGGAATCGCAGTTGCTCGCAATGAGTACGAAGCTGCTGTAGTTGCTGCCGCAAGGGCCGAAGAAGAAGCCAAGCAGGAAGAATCTGCTCCGGAAAGTACAGAGAAGCCTAAGGAAGCTGCTCCGGAAAGTGCAGAGAAGCCCAAAGAAGCCACTCCGGAAAGTACAGAGAAGCCCAAAGAAGCTGCACCAACAGAGGCCGCTGAATAACTAGCACAAGATTCCATTCAGGAGAATAATATGCCACCTAAAAAAAGAGTTTTTCAACGAAAAAGAGTTTGTCGTTTTTGCACCGATAAAGAACTGTCTATTGACTATAAAGACCCAAAAACCCTCCGTAATTTTGTAACCGAACGAGGAAAAATTATTCCTCGTCGTATCTACGGAACCTGCGCGTCTCATCAGAGACAACTCTGTGAAGCTATTAAACGTGCTCGTCAGGTTGCGTTACTTCCTTATTCAGGTGCCACTCAACGGTAATCCGTTCTGAAAAGGTTACAAACCAGTGAATAAGGAAGAAACAAAACCGGATGATACAAAATATTTACAACGTATTTTTCTGGTTTTTGCTGTAATTCTTTTCCCTGGTTTATTAGGAGCAATTTTTGGTTGGGTACACGGGCTTCTACCCCTTCTGGTTTTTTACTATCTTTTACGATATGGAAAGAACCTGGGGAAAAAATATGTCCTTTTTGGGTTTGGACTAGCCTGCATTGCAGGTCTGGCTTTTCAAATTATTGAACAGCTACTGTTTTCGCTGACTCTTCTACCAGTAGGTTTTGTTCTCGCTAACGCTGCTGAAAATGAGGAGTCCATAATACTTGCTGGTATTAAAGGAAGTATGACTCTTGCCGGATCATGGGTAATAGCAACAACGTTATTAACATTTGGACTGGAACATCATCCTTATACACTCCTGATTAATTCATTAAGTCAGGGAATGGATGAGGCAATTGCATACTACAAGGTAAACAGCACTGTTCCAGCAGAAACACTCTATCTGCTGGAACAGACTTTTACTCAGATGAAAATCTGGATACCGAAGGTGATGCCGGGAATTCTTACATGTATCACCGTGCTGATTACCTGGTTTACCATGGCCATTGGCAATCGGATGCTTCACAAAAATAGTGGCGCTGGTCCCTGGCCTGAATACAGGTTCTGGGTCTTGCCGGAAAGATTAGTCTGGGTATTCATTATTGCATCAATTCTGGTTGTTTTGCCAATGGAACCAGGCAGAACAATTGGTCTTAATGTCCTTATGGTCAGTACATTACTGTATTGCTTCCAAGGTATTTCGATTATGCTCTTTTATTTTTCAAAATGGAGCGTACCTTTGCTTTTGCGAACATTAGTATATGTCCTGCTCTTCTTTCAAACCTTTGGAATTATCCTTCTTGGAATCCTCGGTGTGGCAGATGTCTGGACAGACTTAAGGCGATTAAACAGTACCGAACAGGAAAGTGACTAGAACGCATTAAAAACAAATAAATACCTTTGCATACAGAGTATGGCTCAGGTTGATATACGAACGTAGTTAAGGAGATTACAATGGAAGTTATTTTAAAAGAGACTATCGATACCCTTGGCAGGGAAGGTGATATCGTAACGGTTAAAGCCGGTTATGGACGTAACTATCTTCTCCCCCAGCAAAAAGCAGTTATTGCAACAGCCGCGAATGTTGCAATTTTCGAAAAGAATCAAGCTGAAATTCAGGCTCGCATTCAGGGTGAAGTTAAGGTTGCTGAGGCACTTGCCAAAAAACTTGCAGGGACCACCCTTACGATTCCAATGCTCACAGGTAACGAAGAAAGACTTTTTGGTTCCGTTACATCAAGTGATATTGCTGCAAAACTTGAAGAAGATACCAAAGTTGCTATCGATAAGAAAAACATTCTTCTTCGGGATCCCATCAAGGAACTTGGAGAGAACACTGTGACCATTAAGGTTGGTTTTCAGACAAGCGTAGAGATTGCAGTTCTTGTAGTTGCGCTTAAAGAGACAGAAGAAGCATAGTATCTCTGTTCTTTTGCTGATATTTTTTTATTATCAGCAGATGTATAACACACTGTCAGAACACTGCTGTTCTGCACAGTGTGTTGTTGTTTTTACCTATTAACCATCACATGCTGCCATGAATTTACCCCCATCCGATATGCCACCGGTAACAACACCGGGCGGACGAATGCCACCACAAAACACAGAGGCGGAACAATCGGTTCTTGGCACCATACTCCTCTCCGACCATTCACTGTCAAACGTCCTTGAATTACTTGTAAGTGAAGATTTTTACAAAGATAATCATAAGCTTATATTTGAGGCTATGATTGTTCTTTTTGAAAAAAATGAGCCTCAGGATATTATTACCGTCTCGAATCAGCTAAAGGGTCTCAATCAGCTGGATCAGGCTGGAGGGGTGGGATACCTTGCCACCCTGACATCAATTGTCCCTGTAACTGCGAACCTTCAATATTATGCAAAGATCATACGCCAAAAAGCGGTGCTAAGAAATCTGATCTCTGTCAACACTGACATTGCTAGTCGCTGCTATGAAGAACAGGGTGATATTGACTTACTTGTTGACGAAGCCGAACAAGCCATTTTTGAGATCGCCAGAAACAAATCGGACAAAAGTTTCACCCCCTTACGTAGTATAGTCCCGGAAGCTTTCAAGACCGTTGAAATGTTGTACAGCAGACAGGAACAGATCACAGGAGTCCCCACAGGATTTACCGAGCTCGACAAAATGACTGCCGGCCTGCAACCATCTGATCTGATTATTCTTGCTGGCCGCCCTTCCATGGGTAAAACTGCCTTTGCCATGAATATTGCGCAGAATGCCTCTATTTTCCAAAATGTCGGTACTGCAGTTTTTAGTTTGGAAATGTCAAAGGAACAGCTCACCATGCGTCTTCTCTGTTCAACCGGTCTTGTTGACTCACAACGTGTTCGAACAGGTAAACTGCACAATGAGGACTGGCCAAAGCTATCCCGTGCAGTTGGGATGCTCACAGAAGCCCCGATCTACATCGATGATACCCCTGCCATCTCTGTACTTGAAATGAGAGCAAAAGTCCGCCGCCTTGCTGCTCAATATCCAATTGGTATGATCATCGTCGATTACCTGCAGCTAATGCGTGGCCGAAATTCAACTGAAAACAGGACCCAGGAAATCAGTGAAATTTCACGATCACTGAAAGCCATGGCCAAGGAATTAAAAGTTCCCGTAGTAGCCCTTTCGCAGTTGAACCGAAGCCTTGAAAGCCGCCCTGACAAGCGCCCCATGATGTCCGATCTTCGTGAATCCGGAGCAATTGAACAGGATGCCGATGTTATCTGCTTTATCTACAGGGATGAGGTCTACAATAAGGCAGAAGATAACCCCAGCAAAGGGCTTGCTGAAATCATTATCGGTAAACAGCGAAATGGCCCAACTGGTACTGTCAAATTGACATTCATTCCAGAGCACACTATGTTTGAAAACCTCAGCCCTTTTGATGAGCCTGACACATTTCAATCAGAATAATATTCAGTAAACACCATTGCGCTATACCGCATGAGGCCACCCCATATGTCGTCAAATGAAAGTCCCCAAATACATTACGATTTCAAAACTATTGAAAAATCGTGGCAGGACACCTGGCTTAATAATGCCACCTATAAAGTCAGTATGAACAATGACAAGGAGAAATATTATGTCCTTGAAATGTTCCCCTATCCTTCCGGGCGCATCCATATGGGACATGTTCGCAACTATTCAATTGGTGATGTTGTAGCTCGCTATAAACGCTTTCGCGGATATAACGTCCTTCATCCTATGGGATGGGACTCCTTTGGCCTTCCAGCCGAAAATGCTGCTATAAAAAATGAGACCCACCCTGCCCGCTGGACCTATGAAAATATTGATTATATGCGCAATCAGCTGCGACAGCTTGGGCTTTCCTACGACTGGGATCGTGAAATAGCCACATGCAATCCCAAATATTACCGATGGGAGCAGCAGATTTTTCTTGAGATGTATGAAAAGGGATTGGTCTATCAAAAAACAACCACGGTTAACTGGTGCCAATCCTGCCATACAGTCCTGGCCAACGAGCAGGTCATAGAAGGTGCCTGCTGGCGCTGCGATGAAATGGTTGAAGCCAGAAAAATGAACGGCTGGTTTTTCAAGATAACCGATTATGCTGAAGAACTTCTCGAAAGTCTTGATACCTTAGGTGGCTGGCCTGCTAAGGTTGTTACCATGCAGCGAAACTGGATTGGTAAATCCACAGGTTTACAATGTGATTTTCCAGTAGAAGGATCTGACGACAACGAAACAATGTCAATCTTCACCACCAGACCCGATACCATATTCGGTGTCACCTTTATGTCCATTGCCCCTGAACACCCACTCCTTGACACCCTTTTGAAAGGAAACCCCAGGGAGACTGAAATTCGCGATTTCATGCAACGCATCATCAAAGAAAAACAACAACAATCAAACCAAGATGTTACAGAAAAAGAAGGTATTGATACAGGATGTTTCTGCATCAATCCTTTTAATGGCGATAGAATTCCAATATTTATAGCAAACTTTGTTCTTATGGCCTATGGAACCGGTGCCGTAATGGCAGTTCCTGCTCATGATCAGCGCGATTTCGAATTTGCAAAAAAATACAATCTTCCTATTAAGCCTGTTGTAATCCCGGCTGACACCTCACTTACCGGTGAAGAAATGGAAGAAGCCGTAACTGAAACCGGTATTCTTATAGATTCTGGGTCATTTACTGGAAGTGCATCAATTGAGGCTCAACAGGGTATCATCAACTATGCAAAGGAAAACGGAATCGGTGATGCTAAAATAACCTACCGCCTCCGAGACTGGGGAATATCCAGACAACGTTACTGGGGAGCACCAATCCCCATGATTGAATGTGAATCCTGTGGCACCCAGCCGGTACCCGTTGACCAGTTACCGGTTACCCTCCCTGAAGATCGGGATTCGCAACAAAATGAATGTGCCCCGCTACACCAAAGACCCTCTTTTTATGAAACAACATGCCCAAAGTGTGGTGACAAGGCGAAGAGAACAACAGACACCATGGATACTTTTGTTGAATCATCATGGTACTTTGCCCGTTATGCAAGTCCTCGCTTTACCGATTCACCTCTAAGCCGAGAAGAGGCCAGTCATTGGCTGCCGGTTGATCAGTATATAGGTGGAGTGGAACATGCCATTCTCCATCTGCTGTACTCTCGCTTTTTCACCAAGGTACTGAGAGATCTTGACTACCTGAACATTGATGAACCTTTTACCAACCTGCTCACCCAGGGCATGGTCATCAAAGATGGTTCGAAGATGTCTAAATCCAAGGGCAATGTTGTTGATCCAAGTGACCTTATTGACGAGTATGGTGCCGATACCACACGGCTTTTCTCTCTCTTTGCAGCTCCTCCAGAGAAAGACCTGGAATGGAATCCCAAGGGAGTTGAAGGGTGTTTTCGGTTCTTAAATAAAATATTCCGCTTTATTCATACCAATATTGATCCAATCACAGCCGGTGGCAAAATACAAAGTGATCAACTCAACACTGCAGAGCGACAACTGCATCGAAAATCCCACCAGACAATCAAAAAAGTCACTGGAAATATAGAGCATAACTTTCATTTTAACACCGCAATCAGTGCTGTAATGGAACTTTTCAATACTCTCTCCTCCCTTACCGGAGACAAGAAAAAGGAAACGTTAGGCAGTCCTGTGCTTCAGGAGGCAGTTGACACTATCTTGATTCTTCTTTGCCCAATGATCCCCCATTTTTGCGCAGAACTTTGGAGTACTATCCACCCAGAAAGCTCAATTGATACTCAGTCATGGCCATCATGGAATGAGGCCGCGGCAAAAGAGGATGAACTTACCATCGTTATTCAGGTAAGAGGGAAGGTGAGATCACGCTTACAGGTGCCACCTGATATTGAAGATGCTGCTCTGGAGGAAATGGCTTTAAAGGATGAAAATGCATTGAAATTTATCGATGGGCAGCCTATTAAAAAAGTCATTGTTGTAAAGAAGAAACTTGTTAATATTGTTATTTGAGGATACCATCTGCTATTGGTAGTTTGATATCTGACTTATGCTTTTAATTTATTTATTCTTTTATGGAGCGTTCAATTGAAAATCCAAAAGCTTCTTATCCCTTTTGTTCTTGTTGCAGGTTTGATCCTGGCCTCTTGCGGATACCATAACCCCTTTGTCTACACTGGTCCAGATCGTGATATTTATATTACCAACTGGCAGAACCGCACAAACGAACTTTTGCTCGATGCTAAAATCTACCAGTCACTTACACGCTGGTATCAAAAATCCGGAGGCATTAAAGTAACCAAAGCGAAGGAAGGTGCCCATCTAATTCTGGCAGGAGAAATCCTCTCAATTGACCTTCCAAGTCTTACCTATGGTGCTAGTAACAGTGCAACTGAAGTTAAGATACTGCTCACTGTCCGTTATATTCTGAAAGATCTTGAGAGTAACAAGGTACTTTTGGAAGTTGGAAATGAGGTGTGGACAGAAGAGTATAAAGTTGGCGCGAGTTCCTCGGAAAATTCTGATAATGAGAAAGAGGCCCTTGGTATTATTATTGACGATCTTTCAGAGAAAATCTACCTGAAGACCCTGACCGCCCTTTCCAATTAAAGAAATCTACATATAAAAAAAAGCCGCTCCAAATGGAGCGGCTTTTTTTTTGCCAAAAAATCTTGATAGGTTTTTCTAGCCTATCATTTCTTTCACTTTTGCAGCAATCGATTGTGCATCGAGCCCCTGACTTGCATACAGATCTGAGGGCTTGCCGGAACCTCCATACTGACTCACGCCAGAACGCTGAAATTTTATCCCCTTACCAGCTTCAGCGAGAATTGTCCCTACGATACTTCCAAGTCCTGTCTCAACATGATGATCTTCAACTGTCAGCAGAACTCCGGTATCAGCAGCTTTTAATACTGCCTCTTTATCGACAGGCAAAAGAGATCCCATATTCAGTACGGCAACCGAGTGACCATCTTTTTGGAGTATTTCCCTTGCTTCCATAACAGCAGGAGTGACGGCTCCATAGCTAATAATTGCTGCATCGGTCCCCTCGCGCAGCCAGTCACCTTTTCCTGCCTGAAATTTATAGTCGCCATCAAAGAATACACTACCATCTTCTTTTGTTATAACAGGAGTTTTTGAACGCCCCATACCAACAAAAACATTTCCAGGTACGGTTGCAATATAACGGATTATCCTATCGGTCTGGTTTGGATCAGCCGGCATAAATACTGATGATCTGTAATAGTTACGGAACAAGCCAAGATAATCAACACACTGATGAGTGGGGCCATCTTCACCAACATCGAGACCTACATGGGTTGCAACAACCTTTACGCTGGCATGATTGAAATCATTTAGCCGATTTTGATTGTACACCTCAGACACAGCAAATGCACCGAAAGTACTAAAGAAAGTAACGAGGCCAAGACTTGCAAGCCCGCCAGCCATTGTGGCCGCGTGATGTTCCTGAATTCCTGCTTCCATATAGGCACCAGGTGAATGCTTATGAAACCCGCCCATCTTCACAGATCCTTCAAGGTCACATGAGATACCGGCAATTACCATCTTTCCGTTACTATTATTGGCTTCTGCCAAACTAAGCAAAGCGTTCCCATATGCCGAACGATTATCGAGCATGGTACCAGCTTCATACAGAATAGCATCACCACTGCTTACCTTTATACCCGGGTTTTTATAGTGCTGAATAGTTGCTGTACCTACAGGATTCTCCCGAAGCGTATTCCACTTGTCAAATTCATCTTCGACACCGAGTTCTTTCATTGCATTACCAAGAGATTCACGATCAAGTGGCGAACCATGATATTTAGGAATATTTTCCATAAAAGAAATCCCTTTACTCATGGTGGTACGTGACACAATAACAGTTGGAATCCCATCCTGCTTCTTGTAGGCTTTTGAAAAAGTCTGGAAATAGGCATTACAATCATGACCATCTTCAAGATATTGCACATCCCAGTTATTGATGGAATAAAGAGATCGTATTGATTGAGGCATTACCTCCTCGGTTGTTCCACATATCTGGAGATGATTTCTATCGATAATAACAATCAGGTTATCAAGTTTGTATTTTGAGGCATAACGGATAGCTTCTACTATCTGACCTTTCTGATGTTCACCATCCCCCATAAAAACGATAACTTTATTGTCTTTATTCTGAATTTTAAATCCATGAGCAAGTCCGACGGCTGTTGAAAGCCCCTGGCCGAGGTTTCCAGTATCCCACTCCACCCCGGGTACAATTCGTTCTACATGACCAGGAAAACCGGACCCGGTGCGACGAAACCCGGACAAGAAATCCTCTTCAGTAAAATAACCATACTCAGCAAGGGTAGAATAGACGGCCGGAGAAACATGACCGATGCTCATAATAACTCTGTCTCGCTCTTCCAAATCTGGTTGCGTAGCATCGTGACGCATACAGCCATATGTTACCAGGAGATTATCCAGTGTTGAAAGGGAACCACCTGGATGTCCGGATCCTGCAAGACTTGTGGATAAAAGAATGTTTTTAGCACAGCGAATGCGCATCTTCTTCAGTGTGCTCAACTCCTCACTGGACAATTCATTGGATTGCATAGTAAGTTGCAAGGTCATTTGGGTCTCCATAAAATAATGAGTACTCTGCCAGACAAAACGACAGAAACATAGAATCAATTAGTGAAACAAGAACAGTATAAAACCGGTTTCAAATACATACCTAAGAACTATTGATTCTAACTCGTTTATAAAAAAAAAACAGCTGTAAAAAATATGTTACGTATCGGACAAACAATTTTTGATTCACCTTTTATTCTAGCGCCTCTAGCTGGATATACGGATCTTCCCTTCAGGTTGCTCTGCCACGAATTTGGTGCCGGGTTGGTTGTATCTGAGATGATCAGTTGCCATGGTCTGCGTTACGGTCAGGAAAAAACTATTCGTATGCTTGCCTCCTGTGAAGCAGAGCAACCGGTCTCCTTTCAGTTGTTTGGTGCAGACCCTGTCATTATGGGAGAAGCAGCAGCACTTTTAAGTCAATATTCACCCACATTTATTGATATCAATATGGGATGTCCAGTCCGAAAGGTAACCAAAAAAGGTGCTGGGTCGGCACTAATGAAAGATATTAAACTTGCCGAAAAAATCATTCAGGCCGTTATTACTAATTCCAAGGTGCCGGTAACTGTAAAGACCAGATCCGGCATTGACAATCAACACTTAACTGCCGTTTCTTTTGCCAAAATGTGCGAAGATTCTGGCGTTGCTGCAATTACGGTTCATGGACGTACATGGGCCCAGGCATTTTCTGGTACCGCTGATTGGAATATAATCCAAGCCGTAAAGGATGCTGTTTCAATTCCGGTAATAGGTAATGGAGACGTTAAGAGTTATAAGGATGGTATTGTAAGAATGGAAGAAACTGGTTGTGATGCCATAATGATTGGCCGTGCGGCCCTTGGAAATCCATGGGTCTTTAAAAAAGAAGGCCGACCAGAATCCCTAAACCGTATTCTTCCAACTGTCAAACGCCACCTGGAACTGATGGGCGAACACCTTGACACAAAAAGAGTCCTTGCCTATATCCGAAACCATACCGGACGCTATTTTTCCAATTTCTCAGGAAGCTCCACGATTAGAAAATCGATACATAGCTGCAACAGTTTTACAGATCTGCAGACCTTTATCGACTCAATGTGTTGAGCCTACATTCTTACCCGTAGAATCATTAAGATTCACGAATAAATAGCCATAATATTTTTTTCCTGTTAACGTTGCTTAACACCTTAACACTATTTTCCCCCTTCAACACAATCTGGAACCGGTTCCACCATGATACAAACAGAGAGAATTAAAGACTATTTCTGTGATAACTGGAAAGATGTCGTAGACAAAATGAAAGAAGGGCTCATGCTTGTTGATCTTCATGGAACTATCCTGTACGTCAACAAGGCCATGGTAGACCTTCTTCACTACGACAAGGAAGAACTTCTCGGGCAATCCTGTGAAATACTTGCATGTAACAGCTGCTTTGGTCACGACGTGACAAAGGATGGAAAACGCTGCGAACTCTTTAGAAAAGGTGATGTTACCGACCTCCACTGTTCATTTAAACAAAAAAATGGCGGCCGGGTAAAAGTGCTTAAAAATGCAACCGTTCTCACTGACAACGCTGGAAATGTTGTTGGCGGCGTTGAAACGCTCACCGATCTCACCGCTGTAATAGACAAGGAAAAAGAAATATACGACCTGCACAGAGAACTCAGCAGGGAAAACGGTTTCCATGGACTTATCGGGAACAGTGTTATTATGAAGCAGGTTTATGAACTGATCGAAAGTGCTGCCCCGTCCAATGCCCCTATAATTATTTATGGCGAGAGTGGTACAGGAAAGGAGCTGGTTGCAAGCGCTATCCATAATTTAAGTAGGCGTTCTAATGCTCCATTTATCAAAGTAAACTGTGCCGCCTTAAACGAAAATATTCTAGAAAGTGAACTCTTTGGCCATACCAAAGGGGCATTCACAGGTGCGGACAGAGACAGAACAGGACGGTTTGAAGCAGCTAATAAGGGATCAATTTTCCTTGATGAAATTGGCGATCTTGCACTTGTTATGCAGACTAAACTTTTACGGGTCCTTCAGGAACAGGAAGTTGAACGGGTTGGCGCCCATCAACCAATACAAATAGATGTTCGAATTATTTCAGCCACCAATAAGAATCTAAACACTCTGATCCTTGAACATAAATTCAGAGAGGACTTTTTTTACAGGATTGGTGTTATCCCGATTAATATTCCTCCGCTAAGGCACCACTCCGAAGATATCCCACTTCTGGTTAAAACCTTTATAGATAGATCAAACCTTCAGATTGATAAAGAAATAACAACCATTCGCAAAGACGCACTTGATCTTCTGGTCGATTATCACTGGCCTGGTAATATAAGAGAGTTAATTAATGTCCTCGAATATGCTTTCGTCATTTGTCCAGAAGGTGAAATAACGCCACAACATTTGCCACAACAGTTTCAGAAAACCATGCACTCTCAAACCCACCCAGGAGATCGAGGTAACAGCGACTCAAGTGGCAGACGTGAACAACTCCTTCGGGCCTTAAATGATGCAAAAGGAAATAAGTCGGAGGCAGCAAGGCTTTTAGGTATTTCTAGAGTAACCCTTTGGAAACACCTTAAAAAACATAATATTACAATGGATCGATCATCCTATTAAAAACAAAAAAAAAGAGTACAACGAACTGATTTCGTTATACTCTCCCGACCTACACACCAATATTCTTAGAGTAATAGACTAATCGATCGAAGCCACTACTGAATCAGATCCAACAGGACATGGATAGGTAGCACGATAACTGTAACATGCATCAGCTTCAAATAAATTATCACAGTCAATACTGCAATCACCGTATGCAAGTCCATCCCTCATTGAGTACGATTCCTGAGCTTTAAACATTTCACACTCTTCAGAATTTTTCAGTTCATCGCAGTCAACTGCCCTATCTGAAAAGAACACACCGTCCACCATAGAATAACTGGGATCACCTGTGTTCATGGAAGCAACCACTGGGTTAACAATAAAAAAAACCGCGATCAAAACCAAAGCAAAACCTACAGAATTTTTCTTCATTTTTTTCTCCCTTTTATCAAATATTTCTTAAGCAGCCAGCCTGCATTTAAGTACTACATTTTTTCTTTATAGGTAATTGCTAACATAGATATCCGCCAAACGCAATCACATTTGCACCTGTACCGCAATTTTTCTTGCACCTGTTCGCCAACCCTAACAACCTGAAAGTTCATATTTTTACTACCAACATAATCTACCTCCCCTCTCGGAGCCAATGGAGTGCAAATAAACAGCGCAGTAATGTTGTTGTATTTCAACCAGTTTCCTAACCACAACTAGACATCGACAAAAAATCGTTTTAAAACATTAAATCATCAGATTTCTTCACAGAATCTTTGGACTTGCAAATCATTCTCAACTGTCTGTTTTTATAAGGCTCCTTGCTATCAATGCATTGACAAGACGAGCCCATTTGGATATGGTAGCCACTACTTTGTGACAATCCTCTGGGAGGATTAAGGACAGGTACCTAACTATCAATATTACTTTTCGGGCGTGGAATGCTTTTCCATTGCCATTTCAACCTACATTCCATGCCTACAATCGACGAACCATCTAAAGATATAGCGCGAGTCTACCGTTTTCTCTCACAGTGCATGCAATATCCCGATGCAGAATGGATGACCGAAGACTTTTTTAAAGTCTTGTACAATCTCCTCGGCACTCTTGGTGCTGTTGAAGATGGCGTTTCAATAAAGAAAGAAATTGATAACTCGGATGACTCACTCGAGGATCTTCAAGTAGAATACACAAGACTTTTTATAAATGGCGTTCCCCACGTGGTTGCCCCACCCTATGGATCTGTTTATATGGATCAATCACTTCAGGGGGCCTTTGCCGGTGATACTCTTGCTTTTTATCGAGACAAAGGTTTTGGGATGGAAGAAAATGCTGACCTCCCCGACCACCTTATTCATGAACTTGAATTCCTTTCATTACTGGCTGAAGAAAATGACTTCGCTGGAGAAGAGGAATTCCTGAAAAAACTGTTTCGCCCCTGGTTTAATAAGTTTCACCCCAGGGTAACGAAAGGAGCTCACCACCCATATTATAGGGTGGTTGTACAATTAATTGATTTTTTTACTAAGGAGGAAGACAAAGATGGCTTTCAACCTAACGAGGCGTAAATTCCTTCAGACGGCAACCCTGGCAGCAGCCTCGGTACCTCTGTCTAAGGTTGTTTCCGCTAACACCGGTGTCACCAAATCAGCACTCGACGCATCGGGTACTGCTGGTGATAAGACCGTTGTGGGTGGAATCTGCGAAATGTGTTTCTGGCGTTGTCAGCTGGTCGGTAAAGTACGAGACGGCCGCCTGATGAAACTTGAAGGAAACCCAAAATCCATTGATAACGGCACCGCAATTTGTGCCCGTGGTAATGCAGGTGTCAAACTGCTTTACGATGTGGATCGTTTGAAATACCCCATGAAAAACGTTGGAAAACGTGGTGCACCAAAATGGAAACGTATTTCATGGAAAGAAGCACTTGACGAATGTGGTTCAAAACTTAAAAGTACCGTTGATGAATACGGTGCTCATGGTATATGCGTTTTCCCTCATGGCGCATCTGCTAAATACCCCATGCACTATTTCGAGCGTGCGGTAGGAACCCACAATGTTTCTGAAGCATCTTTTTTCCAGTGCCGCGGTATTCGTGATACTGCCTATGTTGCCACTATTGGTAAGGCCCCTGGCGAAAAAATTGATATGCCAAATACCAAGGTTCTTTTCTTTATTGGCGATCACCTTGGTGAGAACGTACATGTTTCGCACATCAAACAGTACATTCAGGGTTTACAGAACGGTGCAAAACTGATCGTTGCTGATCCTCGTTTCTCCGCCTCTGCTGCTAAAGCCGATATCTGGGTTCAAATTAAGCCTGGTACCGATACAGCATATATGCTTGCCATCATGAACTACCTTGTGCAAAACAACAAATATGACAAAGCATTTGTTGAAGATCACACCGATGGTTTTGAAGAATTTGCTGCTGCTATTAAAGAGTGGACTCTTGAAAAAGCTGCCAAAGAATGTGACATCCCTGCCGAGCAGATCAAAGAAGTTGCCGATATGCTCGCAGCAAATGCACCAAATGTCGCTATCCACCCAGGTCGACACGTCTCCTGGTACGGTAACGATTTCCAGCGGGAACGTTCACTTGCATGTCTGACAGGTCTGCTTGGCGCTTATTATGTGAAAGGCGGCTGGGTTCCTCCTAAAGGACCAAAAGTTGGTGGAGTCAGCTGGGCAAAAGAAGATCATGGTCACAAGTATAATCTCAACTATGATCACCATGAAGATGAAAAGGTTTATCCTTTTAATCCTCCAGGAACTCCAACTGATCTTATTCGTGACTGTGCCATCAGTGGAAAACCTTACCCAATCAAGAGTTGTGTAGTCTGGGGACAGAACCCAATGCAGACTATCCCGAATCAGCAAAAGATGAAGGATCTGTTTAATGCTATGGACTTTGTAATGTGTGTTGACGTTATGCCAACAGATGTTACTGCCTGGGCCGATATCCTGCTGCCTGAGCAAAGCTACCTGGAACGCTTCGATTATATCAAAAAAGGTACCCAGTGGGATCTTTCTAAGGAACATCAGCAGTATATTTCTGCTCGTATGCCTCTTGTTGCTCCTATGTTTGAACGTAAGGACCAGGTGTATATCTGTAATGAACTTGCCAAGCGTATGGGACATGAAGCAAAGATTCCTGTGAAAACCATTGAAGAAATGGTTGACAAAAGTCTTGCCACCGCTAATCTCTCAATTGAGAAGCTGAAAGCTGAAGATGGAATTCATATTCAGCCCGGTAAAGATCCTTACGGAATCCCTGAGGACTTTGAGGTTCTTCTCTTCAATGAAGATATTGAAGATGCAGGGTATCCCGGCGCACCTACCTATGTTGCAGTTCCTGACAATCCAACAGGATTTGCCAGACTGCTCTACGGACGAGCGCCAGTTCACACCTTTAACAGAAGTCAGAACAATGTATGGCTGCATAACGCCATGCCTGACAATCCTGTCTGGGTAAATGATGAAGTTGCTGCTCAATTAGGCATTATTGATGGCGATACAGTAGGATTTGTAAACAGTGAAGGCGTTGAATCTACCACCACTACAACGGTGAAGGTTACAGCAGGTATTCGTAAGGACTGTGTCTACATGTACCACGGATACGGAAGTGCTAATCCACTGATGACAATTGGTGTTGGTGCTGGTGTTGATGACACGGCTCTTATTACTAAACTCGCTGTTGATCCTGAAACCGGATGTCACGGTATGAGAAACAACTTTGTTAAACTGATCAAAAATGGAAAGGTTCTGGATATTCCAGCTTAATCTTATCTTTAAGCCTTTTCAGGAGGATATATTCAATGCAATATGGAATGATCATAGATCTGGAACGCTGTGTCGGCTGTCATGCCTGCACAATTGCCTGTCGGGCAGAGTGGGAAGTTCCGGTTCCTTACCAGCGTAACTGGGTAAAACGCCTTGGTCCCACCATGACCGCTGATGGCATGGCTGCAACCTACTACCCCGGACTTTGTAATCACTGCGACAAGCCACCATGTGTGGATGAATGTCCAGCTGATGCTGTGGATATGACTTTCACAGACGCAAAATCCGGTAAGACAACAACCATGAGCGTAGCTGCTACCTGGAAAGATCCATTTGATGGATCCGTTCAGGTTGACAAGGATCGCTGTCTCGGTTGCGGTGCCTGTGCTGATGCGTGCCCCTATGGCGCTCGCTTTGTTAATCCTGCCCAAGCTGATGATATTAGCGAAGGAAAGGTTGACAAATGTACCTACTGTAAACCTCGCGTGGACCAGGGACTTGAACCTGCCTGCGTACAAACCTGTATTGCCGACGCACGTATATTCGGCGATCTCGACGACCCCAACTCAGCCGTTTCTCAGTATGTTAAGAAAGGCGCCAAAGGTCTTGAAGTAAAAGACGGACATATTGGACCTAACTCCATGTACTATGGTAACAAGAAAGATATGGGACTTCTCTTTGCAGACTACACACCTGAGCTTGCCGACATGGGCAGTGTCAAACGACGCGCTATGATGGCATCAATGGTAAAACCTGCCATGAGAAAAGCAAAGGATATCGGTATGCTTGGTCTTGCCGGTGCCATGCTTGTGAAAGGACTTTCTGAAGACAAGGATAGTGAGTAAATATCCAGTTTTAGATTGAAAGTACAAAAAAGGCCCCATGGTATTCATACCACGGGGCCTTTTTTTTATGATTATATTTGCTGTGAAAACAGATTTATGAATAGATAAATACAAACCTGTCGTTATCTATTGAAATTCGAAGTCGTCCTTCATGGTTTCGTCCATACACTTCCCATCCTGGTTCATTATCAAATTCACATTTTAAACAGCATGGAGAATGAACGCCCTTTTCTCGATCACACCAGGAAACAAGCGTCGCCCATTCATTACCTTCTTCAGCCATCGACCTGCCAAGTTCCCTTGCCTGGTCAAATGTAAGGACATAGCCCTTAACTGTACACTCTATTCTTTCCATAACTACCCTTTCTTTTTATCGGCCTGTTGTTTCAATCGCCAGTTTAGTGCCTGACGGGTAATACCAAGCATTTGGGCAGCAATTGCCTGATTCCCCTGCGCTCTGTGCAGGGCTTCTTTTACCAGCAGATTACTTGATTCTTTCAGCGTAGGCAGGGCACCAAGAATACTGTACACAGTTTCTCCGGTAACCTCTTCAACAATTTCGTCACTATTTCCTAAACGGTGTTCTATGTATTTCTTGAAGACATCCATGGAAAGTGTTCTGCTCTGATGCTTAGAGAGGGCATCAAAAACCATCGACTGCAGTTCCCTGACATTTCCTGGATAGTTGTAGGTTCCAAGAAGAATCGCCAATTCATTGGGATAGGCTGGCTTTGCTTTATTCAATCGGTTTGCCGACTCTTCCAGAAAATAATCCAGCAACAATGGAAGGTCATCAAGACGATCGCGCAGAGGTGGGATATGGACATGATGTGTACGTAATCTGAAGAAAAGATCCTTCCTGAATTCCCCAGATTCCTGTAATGAATCAAGATCTCGGTGGGTTGCAAAAATCATTCGTACATTTGTTGATCGCGCAATATCCGACCCGAGTGCGTAATATTCACGTTCTTGAATCAAACGGAGTAGTTTTACCTGTGAGCCATGGGTCAGGTCACCTATTTCATCAAGAAAGAGACTCCCATCTGTACCCGTTGCAATTAGCCCCTTACGGCTCTGGTCAGCTCCTGAAAATGCTCCTTTCTTATGACCAAACAGGGTATCAGCAAGCATTGTCCCATCAAGACCTGCAATGTTTACCGCAACAAAGTCGCCGGCTCGTCCGGAGAGTTGATGGATTGCCTGGGCAAAAAGTTCTTTACCGGATCCTGTTTCACCGGTAATTAAAACTGGTTCCCCTGTGGTAGCGATGGCCTCAATATACTGAAAGATTGAACGCATTGATTTGTTATGCGTTATGATGTGAGAAAATGCATCAGGAAAATTCAGTTTATCTTCTAGAAAATGTTCCTTAAGCGACGTATTTTCACGGCGAAGAGCGCCAAGGTCAATGGCTCTTTTTACTCCCGTCACCAGACGTGATTCTTCGGTCACCTTAGTGAAAAAATCATAGGCGCCCAGCTTCATGCATGAAACTGCTGTTTCCACCTGGTCAAGTCCGGTAATTATCAGTACGGGCACCTCAGGAAAATCCAGGACAATCTGCGGCAGCAATTCATCTCCTGCAAGATGGGGCATGGTAAGATCAAGTACCAGTACACTGATTTCCTGTTTCTCAAGAAGTTCAATTACCTTCCTTGAATCATTACAGGTTACAACATTATTAATGCCAGATGCATGGAGGGTAAGGCCGAAGCTGTTCAGCCAGGCATTTTCATCATCGACCAGAAGAACGGGAAGTACTGGATTAAGTGTTTTAAACATAATTTATTTTCAACTATTAGTTAACTGTCTGTAATGCCGGGAATACTATAACAACTTCTGTTCCTTTTCCAATTTCCGAATAAAAATCTATCACACCATTATGTTCCTTAACAATACCAGCAGACACCGAAAGTCCAAGCCCGGTGCCGCCCATGGATCGTTTAGTTGTAAAGAATGGATCCGTTACCTGCTTGAGGTCTTCCGGCGCTATCCCTGGGCCTTCATCACGAATTGAAATTTCAACACCGTCAACTTTCTTATCATAGCGAGTTGAGATGGTAAGAGACAGATCAGTTGTTTCCATGGCCTCACAACTATTCTGGATAAGGTTAATAACAACCTGGGTCAGACGCTGCCGGTTGCCCATAACCATTAATGATTCTGTAGAATAATTGGTAACAAAATGATTAGTACTATTATGAATACTGTTACTTGTAAGACGAACCCCGGATTTAACCACTTCGGAGATATCGACCGCTGTCATTTGGCCGCTGGTTTCCTGTCTTGCATAATCTTTGAGATCTACAACAATCTGTTTAATCCGCATGGCACTTTCCTCAAGTTCTTGAAAAACACGAGGCAGTTGACTACGCATTTCTGAATATTCTATTCCTGCTATTGCAAACTCTCCATTTTCCTCAAAAAATTCATCAAGGATGGGCTTTGCACTTTCCCAGGCTCTTGAAAGAATCGGAACATTGAGCAGAGCAATGGAGTTTGGATTGTTTATTTCATGGGCAACGCCTGAAACCAGTAAGCCAAGTGAAATCATCTTGTCAGCATGAAGTAAATGCTGTTGTTGTCTTCTGGTTTCCTCTTCGGCTCGTTTCCGTTCACTGATATCTCTTACGATCCAGATAGCATGCCACTGTCCTTTAATTCTTGAAGAAGAAAGAGAAAGTTCAACATGAACATCCTTACCAGCCTTATTTCTGGATATCAGCTCAACAGTCTGAGCCATTCTTGCTCCGGAACCTACCTTTTCCATGGGTTCCACGGTAAGATCAGCCCCCTCACGACGTGGATCAATAAGAGAATGAACAGGGCGCTGCAAAGCCTCTTCAGTACTGTACCCAAATATTGTAGTTGCTGCTTCATTCCAATATGTTATGTAGCCCTCATGGTCCATTAATATAATACCATCAAGAGCAGACGCGGTAAGACTTCTAAACATATCCTCACTTTCACTCAGTGAGTGTTCAGCTAGAGTTCTCGCCTCGCAGGTAGCACTGTAGCGTTCCGACAATGCAGTAAGATCATGGGAAAGATTTTGGATTTCAAGAGGCCCTCCCCAGTGAAATTCAGTCCTCTGTTCCCTATTAATAATATCATCAAGTCCGGAGAGCAGATCTTTTTGGATATATTCAAGTTTTGCAGCAATCCAGTTAGCGGTAAAAAATACCAGAATCGCCATGATAACAATAAGCACAACAACATTGATAGTGACATTCATTTTCCATTTTCTCATGGCACTATCATCAACTATCGTTCCGACCCACATAACAACCTGTTGATTTATGTTAAAGACAAGAGGAACCCAGGCTATTTTCTTTTTATCAGTTCCTGAAAGAATAATAGGATCATTTGTTGCGTGCTTTTGAAGCTCTGGAAACTCAACAAATGCATTACAGTTATCCTCAGTACCTTCGAATGTTACTTCATGGGGTGTTGAACTAAGCTCACACCCCCGCACATAATTACCATCTCCTGTAACCCAATAAGAATCGGTAAAGTTTTTTAGAAATTCAGACATTTCAATACGCATCAATATCATACCAATCAATCCGTGTTCGGCATGAACGACTGGAGTAGACATAATCAATTCATACTCATCACTACGGGTTCGATGGAAAGGATCGGTTTTATGATCAACCAGTTTAACCAGTACCTGATTTTCACCAACCTTCAGTGATCTGTTAAAAAAAAGATGCCCTTTATGGTTTTCGGAAAAATCCGCCACAAGAAAATGATCATTCTTCCGGTGTAGAGAAAGCAGTTCATCCCCTTCTACATTAAAAAGCATAAGACCTTTCACCTGTTCGTCATCCTCAAACCACCTCTTAACCACCTTTGAAAGGATTGCTACCCCATCGGAACCCTCAATGGCAGCAAATGTTGATGGAAGTGTTGCTGAACGGATCAGACTTTTTTTCAAACACCGAATACGGGCATTTAACTGGGTGAATCCGACATGGGACCGTGCCTGGGTTTCGAGTTCTGAAGCATATTCTAATCGTTCCATGGTTTTAGGAAGATTAAGAGCAACCAGAATAAAAACAGGAAAAAGACCAAGAACAATAACGATCAGAAATATGAAACTACGGATTTTCATAGTAATAAGGAACCTGGACAAAATACTTACGAGTAGGCAATAAAAAGAACAATGACAAGTTTTTTTGCTATTTCTGTGTATTCTACCTGTTTTCCCCAACATATCAAGCAACAACGGGATTTGTCGATAAATTGTATTCGAATCCCCTCCCTTTCTTCTTCAATCTTTCTTTTTGCATTCAATACGATTAGAATGCCTCAGTTTCATACCAGAATAGTTGTCTAAACAGACAACAAACTGCTAATACTTCAATTTCATACAATAGGATCCTAACCATGAGTGTTGACGATAAAAAAATCATCTATTCGATGATTAAAGTCAGTAAATCGTATAACGAACAGGCTATTCTCAAGGACATATCCCTCTCATACTATTATGGAGCCAAAATTGGTGTCCTCGGTCTCAACGGCTCCGGTAAAAGTAGCCTGCTCCGCATTCTTGCAGGAATTGATACCGAATTTAATGGTGAGACCGTTATTTCCCCTGGTCTGACCGTTGACTATCTCCCTCAGGAACCGCAACTCGATCCTGAAAAAACCGTTAAGCAAATTGTCGAGGAAGGGGTTCAGGGCACCGTCGATCTGTTAAACGAGTTTAATGAAATTAATGAAAAATTCGCAGAGCCCATGAACGATGATGAGATGCAGGCACTCATCGATCGACAAGGAGAAGTCCAGGAAAAGCTCGACACTCTCGACGCCTGGGATCTCGATTCCAAGCTTGAAATGGCAATGGATGCCCTCCGGTGTCCGCCATCGGATTCAACCTGCGAACATCTTTCCGGTGGTGAAAAAAGAAGGGTTGCTCTATGCCGTATTCTTTTAAAGAAACCTGATATTCTTCTTCTCGACGAACCCACCAACCATCTTGATGCAGAATCCGTCTCCTGGCTTGAACAGCATCTACAACAATATGAGGGAACCGTTATTGCCGTAACCCATGATAGATATTTTCTTGATAATGTTGCTGGCTGGATCCTGGAACTTGACCGTGGTCGTGGTATCCCCTGGAAAGGGAACTATTCTTCCTGGCTCGATCAAAAAGAGAAACGACTCGCCAATGAAGAAAAGAAAGAAAGTAGCCGCCAACGGACTCTTAAAAGAGAACTTGAATGGATCAAGATGTCCCCAAAGGGCCGTCGTGGTAAATCAAAGGCTCGTATCGCATCCTATGAAAAAATGATGGGCCAAGATACTGAAAAGCTTGTAAAGGAATTACAAATATTTATTCCGCCAGGACCTCGACTTGGAAAGGTTGTTATAGAGGCAGACCACATTCGCAAAGCTTTTGGTGATCGTCTGCTCGTTGATGATATGAATTTCAAACTCCCAGCAGGTGGCATTGTTGGAATTATCGGCCCTAACGGTGCTGGTAAATCGACTCTCTTTAAAATGGTTACAGGTGAGGATAGTCCCGATGAAGGTACTATTCGTCTGGGTGATACCGTAAAGCTTGGATATGTTGATCAGAGCAGGGACAACTTAGATCCTGAGTCAACTATCTGGGAAGCAATATCCGATGGAATGGAAACCGTGTTGCTTGGAGATCGTGAAATCAACTCCAGGGCATACGTGGGAAAATTCAACTTTTCAGGCTCCGATCAACAGAAAAAAGTTGGGATTCTTTCCGGTGGACAGCGAAATCGGGTACATCTTGCAAAGATGCTCAAAGAAGGCGGGAATGTTTTGCTGTTGGATGAGCCGACGAATGATCTTGATATCAACACCTTACGAGCCCTTGAAGAGGCACTTAACAACTTTGGCGGTTGTGCTGTTGTAATCAGCCATGATCGGTGGTTTCTGGATAGAATTGCCACCCATATCCTTGCGTTTGAAGGTGATTCTAAAGTCGTCTGGTTTGAGGGGAATTATTCTGATTATGATAAGGATAGAAAAGCGCGTCTTGGGCCGCGAGCCGACCAGCCTCACCGAATAAAATATCGCCAGCTTACACGATAATTTTGAACTATTTTATTTTTGTGATGACCTGAGAGATTTCATATGATAGAACTATTACTAAAGGTAGTTAGTATTCACAGGTAGGGATAGTTATTATTCATTAAACAAAAGGAGCAATATCATGGCTAAGAAGAAAGACAAGAAAAAAGATAAAAAGAAAAAAGACTCCAAAAAGAAATCCTGTAAAAAATCATCCTGCAAGAAAAAAGACAGTAAGAAATCCTCTAAGAAGAAGAAAAAATGATTTAACTTTTCTATAATAAAATGGCCTGGTAATCTTGTATTATCAGGCCATTTTTTATTTTCAGCTATTCATTTTATCCCCTTTCATATCACTGCCCCCCCCCTTTCCATGGCTAGAAATCACCACACATGGTGCATGTTTTCAGATTCCATATAGATGTGAGCTAGCAATGTTTCCAACTGATTTTCTTAAAACCGTTCCCAAAACACCCGGCGTATACCGGATGCTCGATAAACACTCACGTGTCCTTTACGTTGGAAAAGCAAAAAACCTTAAAAACAGGCTTACCTCCTACACCCGATTTTCAGGTACGGATCATAACAAAACCACAGTTATGTTATCCAAAGTATGTACCGTTGATACCCTGCTTACTGCCACTGAAAAAGAAGCGCTAATTCTTGAAGCATCTCTGATTAAAAAGCATAAACCTAAGTATAATATACTGCTTCGGGATGACAAAAATTATCCACTGATCAAAGTCACCGTTCAAGACACCTGGCCAAGAGTTCATATGACCCGCAGGCGCAAAAAAGATGGTGCGAAATATTTTGGACCCTATTCCTCCAGTTCTTCCATGTGGTCTACTCTGCGCCTGCTCGCAAATATATTCCCCTTACGAAAATGTAAAGGGAGCAAGGTTCGGCCACGTAAGCGACCATGTCTTAACCTGCAGATAGGTAAATGTCTTGGCCCCTGTGTGGGGCTAGCTGATAAACCGGAATACCAGAGTCAGGTCAAAAAAGTTATTATGGTACTTGAGGGAAGAAATAAAACCCTCCTTTCAGAACTTCAACGAGATATGATCACAGCGTCGGATAATCTTCTTTTTGAACACGCTGCAGAACTTCGTGATCAGATTGCTGCACTTTCCAAAACTCTTGAAAAACAGATTGTGGCTTCTTCCACTTTGCAAAATCAGGATGTCTTTGGATACTGTCGTCAGGGCACATCGATAGCTATTGCTATCCTTTTTATACGCGAAGGTCTGATAACCGGCAGTAGAAATTTCTTTCTCAGTGATCCGATGGAAAACGATACAACTATCCTTTCCCAGGCGCTGAATCAGTTTTACGATGCAAAATCACTCCCTGCAAAAGAAATTCTCGTTCCATTCACCATAGAAGATGAAGGTATTCTAGCCGATAGATTTTCAGAACTTCTTGGTAACCTGGTAAAACTTACCGTTCCTCAGCGAGGAGACAGGGTGCGACTGATTTCAATGGCAAATGCCAATGCTGCCCATGTCTTTGATGAAAAAGAAAAGAAAGAGCGTTCGTGGCAGGGACTCTCTGCCTCAATGGAAAAGTTGCTTCATCTTGAGAATATCCCAAATCACATTGAATGCCTGGATATATCCAACACAAGCGGCAAACAGGCCGTGGGATCACTTGTCTGCTATAAAAATGGTGAAACTGCTAAAAATGACTACAGACACTATAGAATCAAAACGGTTCATGGTCCCGATGATTATGCGATGATGGAAGAGGTTCTTCAAAGACGTTTTAAAAGAGGTATTGAAGAAAACACCCTTCCCGATCTCTTTATCGTAGACGGCGGACGCGGACAACTAGGCATCGCTCTTCGTGTTGCCGATGAACTCGGAATACGCGATGATCTCGACTGGGTTGGCATTGCCAAAGAAAAGCATTCAGAAGGGGAAAAATTGTACAAACCTGGCAGAAAAAATCCCATTCTTCTGCAAAGTCATAACCCTGTTCTCCTCTTTATTATGCGTATTCGAGATGATTCCCATCGTTTTGGAGTTACTTTTCATAGAAGATTACGTGGTAAGGTGTCCATTGCGTCCGCACTTGATCAAATTTCAGGGGTTGGCGCGGACAGAAAGAAAATGTTACTTAAACATCTGGGAAGTGTAAAACGAATTCGTGAAGCATCACTTTCCGAACTCGTTCAGGTTAAAGGAATAGGAAAAAGCACAGCAGTACTCATTCATAACCACTTTCACCTTCAAAAAGACCAAACCTCACAATGATCACAGAAAAAGAACTCATCGCACGAATGAAACCGGGCTGCATCTGTAAAGGCATCAAACTCCATGTTATTTTAAAAGCTATAGATAATGGCGCAACAAGCTTTGATGATGTAGCAAGAGTTACTGGAATAGGCGGTGGTTCCTGTAATTCTAAACGATGCGGAGAAAAAGTTGCATCTCTGCTCAAAAAAAATCACACTAATCCTGACGAAATATAGCTTCACCCAACAAACAACTGGCACATTGTGGTACTTGTACTTATACTGTTGGTAGAAAGATTGCTTTAAGGTTGTTTCCTCATTATCAGAGATAATGTGTGTAAAAAAAGGACAGATCCTGTGCGAAGCAATCTATAGAGATTTTTTTTTACTGACAGGAGAACATATGAAAAAGGTACCTTTCACCAACATTTCTGTAATTCTAACATTCTTGGCGCTTCTTATTGTTTGCATTCCAGGACAGAGTATTGCGGTAGAAAATAATACCAAATCTATCGATACAAGCTCTGAGGTTCTATTAGTCGAGGGCAAGGTTAAACAGTTCAACACCGAGAGCCAGACCATCCTACTTCAGTTAAAAGATGGTGAAAAAATTACCATTCTCGTTGATTGGAACACTACCTTGGTTGGCTATACTTCTTCCACTGAAATTGAGAAGGGAAATAAAGTAAAAATATGGCAATCCACCACCGATGGAACAGCGACAGCTGTGAAGATTGAGAAAAAACTGATGGTTGTTTGTTAAACTGAGATATAGGGCGTGACGTTATCAAATCCGGTTATTTTACTGGAAGTTTGACGGTAAAAGTTGCGCCCTGCCCCGGGGCAGAATCAACAGTCAATTCACCATTATGCTGACCCACAATAATAAAGAAAGAGACTGCCAGACCTAATCCTGTCCCTTCCCCGACAGCTTTGGTAGTATAGAACGGTTCAAAAATTCTTTTCTGAATAGCCTCATCCATCCCTTGACCATTATCGACAACTTCTATGGTTATAAAATCATCATCCTGAAATGCATTGATTGTGATTTCAGGAGCTATTCCAGTCATGCTATCAATAGGCCCATAGGCTTGAGCAGCATTTTTAAAGAGATTCAGAAAGACCTGCTCAATTTCAGTTTTACTGCAAACAACCTCGATCTCAGAGCGATAGTTCCTAATAATCCTGAAATTTCGAAAATCATATTTTCGCTTCAGGTCATAATCATTATTGGCAAGTTCAAGAACCCGATCAAGTATTTCTGCGAGAACACACCGTTCTATCTCAGACTCACCTCTTCGTGAAAATTGCAGCATATTCTGGACAATTTTTGCTGCACGCTGCCCAGACTCTCGTATCCCTGTGAGCATTGTAAATATTTGGCGCTCTTTCAGGTACTGTTCCATTGCGGAAAATTCAATCCCGCATTCAGAAGCAACTTCAATATTTTTATCAAGCTCGGGAGACAGTCTTCTCTCAATATTCTGAGCAGCTTGTAAGATCCCCCCCAGAGGATTGTTTATCTCATGGGCCATTCCAGCACCAAGCCCGCCAACCGATAGCATTTTCTCAGTCTGAACCATAACCTCCTGTAGGCGATTTCTTGAAGTAATATCATCAATACGAATCACAGCACCGTCACAGTTTGAATCCCTTAACGGAAACACTGTGATTTCTGCACATTTTTTACTTCCGAGTATGGGGCATTTCTTTTCTTCTATGGTTATTGGCTTCAACTGAGAGAGCGATTCTAAAATATTACCGGTAACCTTTTCGGCAAGTGTTGGAAATATTTCGGCAACTGATTTCCCAATGCATTGTTTATACTCTTTTCCAGAAAGCCGCACCGCTGCACGATTAACATTGGTAATCAACCCTTTTCGATCTATTCCAATCATGACTGAAGGCATGGAATTAAGTACATTCTGAAGAAAGTCTCTGGTTATACTCAGCTGTCCTACAACCTTTTCAATCTTGCCAGCCATGGAATTAACAGCATCAACCGATGCGTTCAAGTCAGTGTGATTCACACCATCAAGCCTGGTGGAGTAGTTTCCCTCAGCAATTTCTGCAAGCCCTCTATTAAACTGCTCCAGCGGTTTAATAAGAATATAATGCAAAATTATATGAATACCGAACACCATTGCCGCAATCAAAGAAATCCCAACAAAAAGAATTGCGAACAACGTTTGCTTTCTATGCTGATTATAGTAATCGCCGGATAAGACAAGCGTGACACGACCAAGGTAAAAGTTATCATGTGTAACATTGGCCATACGCTGGAAATTATCAGAATCCTGTATAATAGAGTTGCATAGAATTTCGTCCTGCTCATCTTCAATACGAATCCCGGCAAGATCCGGTATTTGTGAATAGGTACGACAAATATGATTAACACTTGCGATATCGATATTGTAGAGAGGTACTGTGAGCATTGCCGATAGCTCCTCGACAAGGGTATCCGCTCGTTTATGAATCATTTCCTGAGTCAACCGGTCTGAATAAAGATAATATCCAGCTTCGGCAGCAGCTACAATTACAACAACTAGAAAAACCAGCCACAGGAGAAAATCCCGAGCTATGGTCTTGGAAGAAAAAGCAGAATTAGAGTAGAGTTTTTTTAGCAAATTGAAAGAAACAGAAGTTGAAGAATCGTAAAAATAATTTATTAACTAGTATCCCTTTTTTATACCATAGAAAGGAATGGTATTTCACCTTTTTTCGGTTATGCTCTGGTCTCCCGATCAGTTCAAAATCGGTTTCTCTATTAAACAAAGAATCTGACTTGAAAAAAACGTAATCATATATACATTTCCAGAAAGAAATTTAAACCAGATAGCAAATCAACCCAAATACAAAAACTTAAAAAACTCACTATGACCTTTTCAGAAGAACCACTTTTAATATTTGATGGTGCCTGTGGAACCACCCTGCAGACAATGGATATCGATTCCGGGGTATGGGACGGACTTGACGGCTGTAATGAATACTTAAACATATCAGATCCCAATACTATTATAGAGCTCCATCGGAAATTTTTAAAAGCAGGAGCCATGGTTATCGAAACCAACACCTTTGGTGCATCATCGGTTGTTCTTTCTGAATATGGGCTGGAGAACCGGGTTCAGGAACTCAACCGTGCAGCTGTCGCTAATGCAAAGAAAGCCATAGCAGAATTCTCCACCCCTGAACACCCCAGATATGTTATTGGCTCCATTGGACCAACAACAAAACTTCCCATACTTGGTCATATATCACCTGTAGATCTTGCCTCAACAATAACCGATCAGGTTACCAGTCTGCTCGACTCAGGAGTTGACGCTCTTATCGTAGAAACTTGCCAGGACCTGCTCCAGATTAAGACTTCACTGATAGCCTGTTTTGATCTTCTTGAGAAAACAGGGGTTGATATCCCGGTGCTCGCCTCTGTCACCTTCGAGCAGCAGGGAACCATGCTTGTCGGTACCGATATTGCGGCAGTTTGTGCAACCATTGCCCCTTTCCCTGTCTTTTCGCTCGGTTTAAACTGTGCGACCGGTCCGACCGATATGGAACCTCATATTGATTATCTATGTAAAAATTGGAAAAAGCGTATTTCCTGTATTCCCAATCAGGGGATGCCTGAAGTGGTTAACGGCAAGACACATTATCCTCTGACTCCTGCAGATTACGGAAAGCATATGTATGATTTTGTAACTCAGAAAGGAGTTTCCATCGTGGGTGGGTGTTGTGGAACATCACCGGATCATATTAAAGGATTAGTAGATGCCTTGAAGAATGCTGTTCCTGCAGATCGTAGTGAGGTGCTGAAATGAAAAAGCAGGTAAACAATACAAAACTTAACCAGGTTGCCAGCCTGTATCAGGCCGTTGATATCCACCAGCAGCCAAGACCCTTAATCATTGGTGAACGTTCCAACCCAACAGGTTCTAAAAAATTCAGAGAACTTCTTATCGCCAATGACTACGAAGGCTGCCTGCAGGTAGGAATTGACCAGGAGCGTCTTGGAGCTCACGTTGTTGATCTCAGCGCTGCCTGGGCAGGACGTGATGAAGCAAAGGATCTTGTAACTCTGGTGCAGATGTACGGCAAAACGCTAAAAGCACCACTTATGATCGATTCCACATCTCCCTCCGTTATTGAAAAGGGTCTTGCAGCATATCCGGGTCGAGCAATTGTTAACTCCATAAACCTTGAAGATGGTGGCGAAAACCTTGACACCATATGTACAGCCGTTAAAAAATATGGCGCCTGTGTAACGGCTCTTACCATCGATGAAGATGGAATGGCCATGGATTGCGATGCAAAATTTAAAATTGCAAAACGAATCTACAAACTTGTAACCGAGAAACATGGTATCAGCCCAGATTCACTCTTTTTTGACCCTCTTACATTTACCGTTGGTTCCGGTGATGAAAAGCTTAGAGATGCTGCTGTTCAAATATTAGATGCAATTAAACGAATTAAAGCCGAGCTTCCAGGATGCCATACTATCCTTGGACTCTCCAATATCTCCTTTGGTCTTCCGGTACCTGCACGTAAAGTTCTCAATGCAGTTTTTCTCCATGAAGCCGTTGCGGTAGGCCTTGATGCCGTTATCATTGACCCGACAAATTGTGTTAGCCTTGATTCAATTGATAAAGATGCCGTTTCATTAGCACTTGATCTTCTCTATGATCGAACTGAAACAAACGATCAGCCCCTGATGAGCTATATCAAGTACTTTGAAGACCATGACGTTGAAGATGCCGGCGAAGAAAAGAAAGATGCAACACCTGAAGAGATGATCCGAGAACGTATAATGCTTGGAAATCAACAGGATTTACCTGACATTCTTCGAATGCTTCTTGATCGTTACTCGGCACTAGAAATTGTCAATCAGCATCTGGTAGCTGCCATGCGTGAAGTTGGCGTTCTCTTTGGTTCAGGAGAAATGCTCCTTCCATTTGTTCTCCAGTCTGCTGAAGTAATGCGCAAGTCTGTTGATATTCTAGAGCCTTTTATGGACAAGAATGATAAGTCCGATGCCCCATGCATTCTTCTTGCTACAGTTCAGGGTGACGTTCATGATATTGGAAAGAATCTGGTAAATATTATTCTCAGCAATAATGGTTACAAGGTCATTGATATCGGAATAAAAGTCAGTGCCGCAACCATTATTGATACCGTAAAAAATAATCCGGAGATAGATATTATCTGTCTCAGTGGGCTTCTTGTAAAATCCGCTATGATTATGCAGGAGAGTATGGCGATATATAAAGCAGCAGGTCTGAAGCAACCTATTCTGCTTGGAGGAGCAGCCCTTACTCGTAAATTTGTTGCCACTGACTGCGCACCACTATACCCTGCTCCCGTCGTGTATTGTCGTGATGCCTTCTCCGGGTTAAAAGCTATTCAAGACTTTGAGAAAGGAATTTTAGAATCCAGTCATTGGGAAGAGAAAAAACTCAATGATACAAGACCTAAAGAGAACAAAAAGCCCTCTGTCAAAAAGCTAGAAACCATTCCCACCCCTCCATTCACCGGCATTAAAACTATTGATGTAGATCCAAACAGCTTTCTGCCCCTTATGAATCAACAAATTCTTTTTCGTGGACGCTGGGGGTATAAACGTGGAAAGCTAGACGAATCCGGATACCAGGAACTACTCGACAACACAGTCCTGCCAGAATTCAATGCTCTTCAAAAACGTGTACACTCCGAGAATCTGCTTGAACCAAAAATTCGTTACGGCTGGTTTCCTTGTAAACGTGACTCTGAGGGCTTGATTGTTACAGCTAAGGATAAAGAATTCTCCTTCACACTTCCACGGCAGAGAAGAGAACCAAACCAAAGTCTCGTTGATTTCTTTAGAACTGAAGAAGATGGAAATGATCTTGTCGGATTTTTTGTTGTAACACTTGGTGAAAAAATTGGAGTTATCTGCCAGGAATTATATAAACAGGATAAGTACCATGAATATCTTCTCCTTCATGGCTTTGGCGTCGAAGCAGCAGAAGCACTAGCTCAGTATACTCATACCGTTATGCGCCGGGAAATTTCCATTGGGGACTCTGGACAACGTTATAGTTTTGGTTACTCAGCATGCCCGGATCTCGATCTCCAGGAGCCACTTTTTGAGCTTCTTCAGGCAAAAGAGATCGGAATCACACTCAGTTCTTCCATGGAGATGGTGCCTGAGTTGAGTGTCTCGGCAATGGTTGTTCACCACCCGCAGGCCCACTATTTTGCGGTGTAAAAGTCTCTTTCTCTGATTTTCAGATAAGTCCTCATAAAAAAAGGGTTCAACCATATTCGGTTAGAACCCTTTTACAATTTCTACTCCTTTTGAACAGCCACCTAAAAAAGTAGCGTCAGACCAGCACCTATTATATTTTCATACTCTGACTTTTCAACTTAGGGTACAACTCGGAAGCAAGGGAACCAAAAAATATCCCTCGCAACATGTTCCGAGCCAATGGAATAACAATAGGCTTAAAGTTCCCATTCACAACCGATGGATAGTTTGTAACGTAAGTAGTATTCTTTCCCTTGGCCGTTACAAAAATTGATTGCTGATAATATATTCTATCTTTGTTCTTAGTATCTATGGTATCCGAGAGTTGTGGTGCCTCCTTAGCAGCTGTATAGATAATTCCCTTTTTTCTATCTTTCTTTACGATGGTTTCACCACGTAATTTTAATTGCTTAACAATAAGGTCATATACTTTGTTCTCTGGCAAATCATAACGATAGGTATCCGGGAAGACCTGTCCAAAATCGATAAAAGCATATTTTTTCGTTAATCTGTCAATGGCGCCAACGGCTTTGACTTCATCATGACCGCGATCAAGAGTACTGTTAACGGCTATACACCCTACTAACATAAGCGTTAGCCAGAGAACACAAACCAGTTTGATATATTTAAAGACTGAATTTCTATTTTGTGAATTCATAAAGAGTTGTATCGATAAAGGTATTTTTAAAAGAGAAAAGATTATAGTTTTCTTGAATCTGGTAAGGTTGGAGGAACAAAATCCGGATCATAAAAAGTATGCCTGGGTTCTTTACTCCATTCTTTTTTAAGTAAATCGAAGTCCTCACTAATTTTTGCAAAATCTTTTTTTACACTGGCAATAAAATCACCAAATGTTTTTGGTGATTCGTGGGACTCAAGCTTTTCCCTCTCCTTAAACTTCATTTGACTTTTTGAAAAAAATATCTCTTTAGGGTCACCTATTTGGAACTTATCTTCTTTTTTAATTTCATCTTCATCCTTTTTCATTTCCCCATCAGTTGCAGAAAGAGGTCCTGCTGTAAAAAAGAGTCCGATAACAAACAGCACCAGCATGACTGTAAAGCGCATATGAATCCTCATCCTAAAAAAAAGAATACCTGACTATATAGATATTAGGAACAGTGAATAATGGATATAATTTTCTAGTATTGATGATACGACCAGACAATAACAATATTTCTCAATTGGATTTGAGGCTATCATATAAGGTATTGTTAATCAATTAATATTTCAATTTATCCAATTGTTACTCCCTCAATTCACAAGACAAATTGGTTCTATAATAATATTTAATTATTCCTCTTTCTTAATTGGTGATGGTGAAAATCCAGTTCAAATTGATGCTAAAACAGAACAGCATACTTAAAATCATAAGAACCTGACGAAGCTACTCCCAGACCTTTAAAGCCTTATGCTAATCTCTTTTAAATGACAGAATTTAATCCCTTGCACAAATCGGCCTCGATTTCAAACCATCTTTTCCCCTTTAAGGGCAAAACTACCATACAACTCAACTACCCTACAGAACTTCTAATTGCTTCCTACATGGGATCCTTTCTTGAGTTACTGCGTGAATATTAGCTATATTGAGATACCTTCCTGAAAAATAATCAAAAATAAACAAATGCGTTCCAACAAAACACTCTTAAGCAAAACCAAATTTTTGAATAACCAACTTGATTATTACACCAATACTTGCTATTCAAATGTGGTTCAAATTATTATTCTTAATATTACTACTTTCATTTCCAACAGATTTCATCCTGCCAGCGATTGAGGTTCTGGCAAAGTAGAAAACTGATTTGAACCTCTATCATCATCATATTTAAAAATATCAAAGAACCATTTATCTTTTTCAAACCTACCAGGAGAACTTACCATGAAAAAAACACCACAATTCTTACTTGCAGCTGTTGCCAGTTGTGCAATGCTGTTTTCACAGGTTCAGGCTAACGCGGCCGAATCTACTTTCGATACCGTGAAAGAGCGTGGATACCTCAACTGTATTATAGGCAATTCCTTTGTAGGTTTTTATACAGTAGATGAGAAAGGAACATGGTCGGGTATGGATATTGATATCTGTCGTAGTGTTGCTGCTGCTGTATTTGGAGACAAAGAAAAAGTGAAATTTAATTCAGTGCAATGGGCACAGAGTTTCACATCTATTAAGAGTGGTGCTGGCGATCTTCTTTCTAAAGGTATGACCTGGACACTGTCACGAGACAGCAGCCAGGGCCTCGATTTTTTAGACACCTATTTTTATGATGGACAGGGTTTTATAGTTCGTAAAGATAGTGGTATTAAATCCGCACTTGAACTCAAAGGTGCAACGGTTTGTGTTTTAACCGGGACATCTTCTGAACTCAATCTCACAGATTTTAACCGTTTAAATAACCTGAACATGAAGCCAGTTGTTTTTGACGATGCATCGGTGCGAAACACTGCATTTTTTAACAACAACTGCGATGTCATGACCAATGACAGATCTGGTCTGGCTGCGGCTCGTTCAACAGCACCAAATCCTGCTGACTTCGTAGTTCTCCCTGAAACAATTTCAAAAGAAGCACTCTCCTTTGCTGTCCGTCAGAATGACAGCGCCTGGGCTAATATAGTTAAGTGGACTTTTGCAGCCCTTGTAGAAGCTGAAGAATTGGGTATTACTTCAGAAAATATCGATGAAATTCGCAAAACGACTAAAGATCCTGTAGTAAAACGTTTTCTAGGACTGGAAGGTGACCTCAATAAAGGCCTTGGATTGCCTGCAGATTGGACCTATCAAGTTATTAAACAAGTCGGTAATTATGGTGAGCTCTATGAACGCAATCTTGGACCAAACACAGCTTCAGGTCTTGATCGCGAAGGCTCTCTAAATGCACTGTGGCAAAACGGTGGCTTACTGTACTCCAAATCTTTCCGTTAGATTGAATCGTAGATAAGCGGAGACTTCGAAAATTCTTCATCTGCTTCGTTGCTACAAATATTCTATCATTACGACGTACTCAACTACGCAGTAATAATAGAATATTTGTGCGCCTCGGATATGAAGTTTTTTCCAAATCCATCATAATTGCCCATTCTAAATGGTTGAGGTCTTGCAAGATTATTACCTTAAAAAAACTGCTTTATGATTCATCATACCGATCAAAACTCATTCAGGGGTTAACACTATTACTTGTCTGTGGTATCGGGTATTACTTCTACTCTAATGTTGTTGAAAATCTCCACCGAATGGAACTTCCATTTGGCTTTGATTTTATCAGTTCTACGGCAGGGTTTGATATTGGATGGTCCATCATTCCCTATGACCCAACGATGTCATATGCCTGGGTCTATCTGGTAGGAATTTGTAACACTCTTATTTTATCTGCACTGATTATTTTTTTTGCAACCGCACTCGGATTTGTAGTCGGAATTATTCGATTATCTCGAAACTTTCTCTTGTCCCAATGTGCCCGGTGGTATGTAGAGTTTATTCGTAATGTACCATTGCTGATTCAAATTATATTCTGGTTTATAGTTGTATTTTCCACCCTTCCTGCTCCCAGAGGGAGTTATCATCTTCTCGATACATTCTTTTTAAACAATCGGGGTTTTTATTTTCCAGCCCCAGTTTTCGAAACAAATTCCAGTTGGACCGTGATTGCCGCCCTACTTGCCTGCATTTGCTCATACATTCTACTCAAAAAATCGCAAATATTCCGAAAACGCAATGGTAAACGCTTACCCATACTGTATCCCTCTCTCATAGCACTGCTTGGTTTTGTGGCGATTATCTTTATGGTAACCGGGAGTCCATTACACTGGGCGGTACCGAGTCTCCAGGGCTTTAATTTTCACGATGGATTTTTCTTCCCAACCGCCTTTATGGCTGCATTTGTTGCCATGACCACATATCGATCTGCAACGATCGGAGAAATGGTACGGGCCGGCATTCAATCGATTGACCCCGGACAACTTGAGGCAGCTTCAGCAATTGGCTTTTCCCGCTTTAAAACGCTGCGCCTTATCATTGTTCCTCAAGCTGCACGCGCTATATTACCGCCACTGATTAATATATGGTTAACCATAGTTAAAGAATCCTCTTTAGCAGTCGCTATTGGTTTCCCTGAATTAGTCTCCGTTTTCATACAAACCTCACTGAATCAAACCGGACGAGCCATTGAAATAGTGCTGATGGTGATGGGATTTTATATGTGTACCAGCTTATCGATCTCCTATATCATGAATCGATACAACAAACGAATTCAGCTGCAGGAGGGGTAAATTGGAGAATCAACAAACTACCAAAAGTGAACTTCTCAAATTTGTTCCCAGCCCAAGCCGTCCGCCAGTAACAATTACCTATGGCCCTATTGGATGGTTGAAAAAAAATCTATTTGGTAACATCTGGAATACCTTATTAACGATTGCAGTCTTTACCCTGTTATTTCTCCTTCTAAAACCTTTTCTGGAATGGACTGTTTTAAAAGCAGTCTGGACAGCATCAACTCGTCGTGAGTGTATAGACATCAGTCCGGACGGTGCCTGTTGGGCAGGGATTTTCCCTTGGGTCAACAACCTTATATATGGCCTTTACCCGGATACGTTACAATGGAGAATCAACCTTGGAATCGGTATTGGAATACTCTGGTTTATTCCATTAGCACTCAAGAAAGCACAACAAAAAATGATATTCTCACTTATGGGTGTTCTGCTTTACCCTTTTCTGGCAAATTATTTGTTTTTAGGCGGAGATCGGAGTAATTTTCATTACATTATGGCTTGTGCAGGATTAGCTTACCTATTGATTTTATATGTTAATATCATTCTAACATATCTGAATCGCAAACGAGTTGAAGAATATCTTGAACCATTCTTAGAGCGTTTTTGTCGAAAAAATGCCACTCGTTGGGCATATTTGACAATCTGGATGTTTATAACTGTTATTATAGCTTTTATATTAAGAAATCAAACCCTGGAACATGTCTCTGTTGATGCCTGGGGCGGCCTTTTCCTGACCTTAATCATCTCCGGTGTTTCAATTGCGATGGCATTACCAATCGGTATTATTCTTGCCTTGGGGCGACGTTCAGAAATGCCAATAATTAAGTGGTTTTCACTTTGTACAATCGAGCTCGTCCGTTCAGTTCCAATGATCACCGTCTTATTCATGTCTGTTACCATGTTGCCCCTGTTCTTTCCAAACACCATGGAGCTGAATAAACTTGTGCAAGTACTTGTCGCAGTGTGCCTGTTTGCAGGTGCATATATGGCAGAGACAGTGAGGGGTGGTTTACAGGCGATTCCCCGTGGTCAATACGATGCCGCTAAATCTGTTGGGCTCGGGTATTGGCATACAATGATTTTTATCATTCTCCCCCAGGCATTACGGGCCATGATCCCTAATATTGTTACCTCGTTTATCAGCCTGTTCAAGGATACAACTCTGGTATCAATCATCGGACTTTTTGACATTATGTTAATGGCTCGAAATATTTCAATTGATAAAAACTGGCTTGGCCTGCATAGCGAACCACTTGTTGCCATTTCAGTATTATTTTTTGTTTTCTGTTACACCATGTCTCAATACAGCCAACGGCTAGAGAAAAAATTAAATACCAACAGATGATGGCGTTGTAAAAAGAATGGACATTAAAAGTAATACTATTCCACACGAAGATGATACATCTGGCAGAACGGCGATTGCAGTCAAAGGCCTGAATAAATGGTATGACGAATTCCACGTCCTGAAAGATGTTTCACTCTCGGTTCAGGAAAAAGAAATTATTGTAATTTGCGGACCATCAGGATCAGGAAAATCAACCCTCATCAGGTGTATCAATCATCTTGAAGAGCACCAGGAAGGATCTATTACCATATTCGGCGAACGGCTAGAAAAAAACAAGAAAAGTGCCACTATCATTCGTGATAAGGTCGGAATGTTGTTTCAGAGCTTCAACCTTTTCCCCCATCTTACACTATTAGAAAATTGCACTCTCGGCCCAATATGGCTCCGTAACATACCTGAATATCAGGCTATTGAACAATCAACTGCATTGCTCGAAAGAGTAGGCATTGCAAATCTTGCCCAGAAATATCCCGGACAAATATCTGGAGGCCAACAACAGCGTGTCGCAATTGCCCGCTCTCTTGCCATGGAACCCAAAATCATGCTATTTGATGAGCCAACATCTGCCCTTGACCCTGAAATGATAAAAGAGGTTCTCGATGTTATGATTGATCTGGCTCACTCTGGAATGACCATGATTTGTGTCACCCATGAAATGCAATTTGCCCAGCAAGTTGCAGATCGGGTTGTGTTTATGGCAGAGGGTGAAATCGTCGAAACAGGTCCTCCAGAACAGGTACTCGGAAATCCTAAGTGGGACAGAACAAGTCTCTTTCTTGAACATATCTTAAGTCATTGATCCTGCTACACCACCTACCAAAATAGGCAACTATCATGTTAACGAAACCTTCCATTACATTGCAAAATCTTGCCTTAGTTAAAGAAATTGAATCACTTGAGAACCCTGGGGGCTTAGAAAAACGAGTCGCTATAATACCCAATGATGTAGGGAAATTGATTGCTGCCGGGGTGAACGTATTTGTTGAATCCGGCGCGGGCGAGGGAGTTGGCTTTTCCAATGAAGAGTATTTTGAAAACGGTGCCATAATACAAAATGGTGATCAAATATATAAGGACAAAGATATAATTGTTAAATTTAAAGGCCCTGCTTTAGAGTCCATTCCCCAGATGAAAAAGAACTGTACATTATTGTGTATGGCTCATTTCAATTCCTTTCCTCAAAGAGCGCAATTACTGAAAGATCACCACATTAATGTAATCGCCATGGAGGAGATACTCGAGTCTCCAAAAATCCAGAGTGAGGAACAAATACTTGCACGTGTGGCAATGGCAGATGCATTAAATAGTTTTATTGATGACAAAACAATCAATAATTTAAAGATATTTGTCATAGGACACAATGATCGTCTGGCAGGAGCTATACGACGAGCAGGCAACCGTAATCCCTATTCACTTGAAATTTTGTATAAAGATGTGAAATTTGAAGAATTGCAGGAAACCGGAAATAAAACACTCTATTTCTATGATGGACAAGATTTCAGTGATTCAAATGCTACCCTTCAAAAATTAAAAGAATGTGGTTCTCATGTTTTTGACCTTCATGCATTTGAATTGGAAAAAGGCAAAGAAGCAATCACTGAATATAAAGAATCACACCCTCCTGCTGAGTTTGGTTTACGGCGTATCCAATGTCTCCACGAGACAGGACAGGCAGGTGCCCGTTACGGGCTTAAACTCCTTAAAGAAAATAAGCCGGAAATAGATATTGCAGATGCCAAAGTGGTTGTCCTTGGTTATGGAAATGTCGCACGTGGGGCAATGCATGAAATATATGCACATGGAGTAAAAAATATCCATGTTTTAGGACGTACCCAAACGACTAAAGAACGAATCGAATATTGGCTGAAAGACGTTGATTTAGTTGTAAATGGCGCTGAACTGCCAATTCATTTACGAGGTGTAACGTATCTGGTAACGAATGACCATATCAAAAGAATCATTCCTGCCGGATCGGTTGTGATTGACTTGGTTAGCGGCAGTGAAACAAACCGTAGTGGCGTTGAAGCAGTAATCAGTGCTACTTTTTTAACCGATCCCTATTTTAAGCAAGATGAAGTGACAATTTCGTCTTTATGGGGCTGGCCTATGATGGGTATGAACAGAGAAAGTACCAAGAGCTATTCAAAGCAAATTGTAGATGTTTTAATAAGTCGAGAAAAACTACTTGAAGGCCTTACAGCATTGGCTCCAGGTGTGCAGCGGGCATTGGTTTGTGGTCCTTTTTGATCGATTCTCTTCATCTGAGTTAAGGCTGTTTTAAGGGTTTAGTGGCAAATATGTTGACCTTGGTTGTTGAAAATAATGTATTTATATTGTGTAGATACGTATAATCAGGAAGAATATAAAGTTGCGAGTCTTCTTGAAAGGGTGATATTGGCAAAGGAAATGTTTTCCCGCTGAATAACAGTTAAAATCAGTGAGGAGCGGATTTTCATTTTTTTTATGAGGATCGTTGCAAGCCAGCGGTTATAATCCCTGCACTAATTAGCGCACCACCACCGCATCGGTTGAACCATTTCTGCACCCTTTCTTTCTTTATATATTCACTTAGTTGACCAGCAAAAATTGCATACAATGCAGCATTAAGAACAGCTAAGAATAAAAATGTTCCACCAAGTAAGGTTAATTGCGGAAGTGCTGGTATGGCAGGATTGATAAACTGTGGGAGAAATGCAACGAAAAAAGCGATTCCCTTGGGATTAAGGGCAGTAACTATGAACGAACTTTGAAAAATTGATCTTGCAGATGTCTTTTTTACACCACCATGAGCAGATTGTTTTTTCGGATTTGATTTCCACAATTTTATTCCAAGATAAAATAGATAAAGAGCGCCAATCCATTTGAAAACCTCAAACAGGGCTGCTGATGTCGACAATACTGCACCGAGACCTAAAAGAGAGAATGTCATTGCAGTAAAATCTCCCAATAATACACCTGCGACAAGAGGTATTACTGATTTACGCCCATGAACCACAGCTTGACTGATTACCAAAATAATTGTCGGCCCTGGTATGATCAAGATCAACGTTGTTGCTAAGACAAAAGGAATAAAATTTTCAATACTCATTCTTGAGTTCCGAGTTATTAAATGCACCCAATAACCGATATAGTTATCAGACAGTTTTTTGTAAACTGAACCCAGATCACAATAATCTTCCCTGCGGAATGATCAAGCCATTTCCTGTGAAGAAGCATAACTAGAGAGATCGTAACATTAGCCGGTAGAGCCAAATCTTGGATCAAAAGATGAGGTTTGAATTGCCACTGATAGTCCCAATAAATTCAATTTTAACTAACTTTTACATATCTACTGTATATACGTAATAAAATAACGATCGAACTTATGGTATAATAAGGTCATCAACATCCTGTTTTTTCTCCAAAAGAAGAAGGAGGAGGACAGTATGGCCGCACAAAATTATATATTAGAAAGATATTACCCTTCGGACCTGAGTGATTCCACTCAACTGCCACAGTCACATCTTTTTTTGTAAATCCGGGGACACACACTTAATTGTTGAAAGATTAAAGAGTTAAGTATGATGTCCCAATAACCAAAATTCTATCAAACCTATATGGGTTCTGTCAAACTTGCCCCTAAAAAGAAAGCAACAAAACATAACAAAAAGGTAGCGACCCAAGACAACCTACAGGTTCATCCAACTACCATTGCTCTGGTTGCACATTGCCTTGATAAGAACCCAGATGACCTCAGCATTAAAGAGTTACAGAGAAGTGGCCCCAATAATTTGAACAAGCCTATAAGTGGTTAATCTGCTACCTTTAACAGTCCCCGAGGGACTAACGAATGGAGCAGAAGATGACAAAAAGAACGAGACGAACGCATTCACCGTTGT
>Ga0307929_1000346_pt1 | contig 47616 bp, 68 predicted proteins | sample AceLakmetage1330_FD_203160 | JGI IMG/M metagenome (GOLD analysis project Ga0307929, IMG submission 203160) | Saline water microbial communities from Ace Lake, Antarctica - #1330 | ecosystem: Environmental > Aquatic > Non-marine Saline and Alkaline > Saline | place: Antarctica: Ace Lake... | reverse complement strand
GCACTATATTTATCGAGTTCCTTTTCATAAATTACATAATCATTTAATTTTATAACCAGAATTCCTTCTCTTTTAACAGCATTAAATGATAATATTAAATTATTCACTGTATCTTTGTTATCAACTTCAAATTCAATTTCTTTAGGTTTTTTAGCGAACCAGCCATTTTTGATAATAAAGGGATTTTCTTCTTTAATAATTTCTGCATCTGTAACACTTGCAAGATTTAAAGTTGGAACATTATATTCATATTCACTTCTTCCTTCTTCACTTAAACTTCCAGGTTCTTCTTCTAGTATTAAATCTTTATCACTTGATGATAATCTTCTTGAACTACTACCACTACTTGAACTCTCTAAATCTAATATGTCTTGTCTATCCGATTCAGGAATTAATAATATGTAAAGAATAAGTAGTACAGTAAAAATAAATACCAAAACTGCAGCAGCATCAGCAGCACCTTTTTTGTTCATGAATATCACCCTTTTATTTATGACTAAAAAATAATTAACTTTATATATAAATGTTCCTATTTTTAAGACAATGAAAAAACTTTCTTCAGATTTAAAAAAAGGAATAGTAAAAGTTCAAGTAGAAAATAAGGATGATTTGTGGTATTTAAGTCAATTAATAGACAAAACAGATAAACTAAAAGGAAAAACTTATCGAAAAATTAAATTAAATAAAGCCGGAGAAAAATCTCAAGTTGAAAAACGACCCGTTACTGTTACAATTGAAGTTGAAAAAGTAGATTTTTCTGAAAGTTCCTTGAAAATTAATGGAAAAGTTGCAGTTCAAACTGAAGATATTCCTAAAGGAAGTTATCAATCTATCACTTTAGAAGAATCTTCGGTTGTTGAAATAATAAAAGATAAATGGTTAAATTATCAAAAACAAAGATTAAAAGAATCTTTTTCGGCAAAAGTTAAAGGAATTTTAATTGTTGTAATGGATAGAGAAAGTGCACTGTTCGCGTTAACAAAAAAATATGGTTATGATGTTTTGACAACTCTGCAAGGAGACGTACAAAAAAAAGAGGAAAGAAGTGTGGCAACTGGTTCTTTTTATCTAGATATAATTAAAGCAGTAAAAGAATATGTATTAAGATACAAAGTGGATGATGTCATTATTGCTAGTCCTGCATTTTGGAAAGAAGATTTTATGAAAGTTTTAAAAGATAATAATTTAAAGAAAAAAATAGTTTTGGCAACTTGTCATTCTGCGGAAGAAAATGCAATTAAAGAAGTTTTGAAAAGAGATGAAATTCAAACAATAATAAAAGAAGAAAGAATAGCAAAAGAAGAAAAGTTAGTTGGCACTTTATTAGAATTTATTTCTAGAGATGGTAAGGCAGTTTATGGAATTAAAGAAGTTGAAGCTGCAGCTAATTCGGGAGCAATTGAATCTTTACTTATAACTGATAAATTAATTTCTAAATCTAGAGAAGAAGAAGATTATGACAAAATAGATAATATTATGAGACTTGTCGATTCATTGAAAGGTTCAATCAATATTATTTCCTCCGATAATGAGCCTGGAAAAGAAGTAGATGGTTTGGGCGGAATTGCAGGAATTTTAAGATACAATATTCATTAACATACTTTAATTATGCTCTAGTATTTATCATTCATACTATATTAGTATTTTTGAATTATCCAAATCTTTAAAAAACAAAATTATATACTATGACATAGTGAAAAATCACAACATATAAATAGTAGTTGTTATATGATAATAGTAAAAAGGGAGTGTGGGGTGTGAATTAAAATGATTGTTAAAGATGAGTTTTTAAGTCAATTAAGGAGATATTTTTCACTTAATTTGTATGAGGTTAAAATTTGGGCAGCTTTGTTGTCAAGGGGTGTATCGACTGCCGGGGAATTATCTGATATTGCAGATGTTCCAAGATCTAGAAGTTATGATGTTTTAGAAAGTTTAGAAAAAAAAGGATTCATAATTACTAAAATAGGTAAACCAATTAAATATATTGCTGTTGCACCAGATGAAGTTGTTGAAAGAGTTAAAATAAATTTAAGAAACGAATCTGAAAAAAGAGTAAAAAGATTAGATGATATGAAAGAAACTGATATTTTGACTGAGTTGAATTCTTTACATACTCAGGGCGTGGAATTGGTCGAACCTTCTGAACTTTCTGGTAGTTTAAAAGGAAGGCATAATTTGTATAACCATTTAGAATTAACAATTAGGGGTGCTGAAAAATCAGTAACTATGCTTACAACTACTGAAGGTTTTATAAGAAAAATCGAAGGGTTAAAGCCTACTTTTGAAGCATTAAAGAAAAAAGGCGTTGATATTAAAATTGCTGCACCTTTAACTAAAGAATGTAAAATGGCTTTAAAAGACATTGGAAGTATAGCGGAAGTTAGAAACACTAAAATGCTGGGTAGATTTGTGGTTGTTGATGGTAAAGAATTAATATTTATGGTTCTTAATGATAATGAAGTTCATCCAACATATGATGTCGGCATTTGGGTTTCAACACCATTTTTTGCAAATGCATTAGAAACTTTGTTTCAAGCTAATTGGCATAATATGTCTTTGCCTTCGAAGTCTCTTAAATAAAAACATTTTTAAACAATTCTTTCTTTCTTTTTTTTATGTTGCTAGAAACTAGTGTAAAAAATAATGAGTTGTTTCTAGCTAGAGCTTTCTATTATCTTTTTTGGTAATTTTCTGATTTAGTTAATTTTATAAAACTAAGTCAGGCCGATTAAATATAATTAGAAGACTCTCTGGAGGTGAGAATGTTGGAAGAAAAATTAAAGAAAGTGTTAAGAAAAAATCATCCAGAGGATTCAACTTTTGTTGTTGGGGATGTAGTTGTTGGAAAGGATTTATTTATTGCTGCAGGTCCGTGCGCAGTAGAAAGTGAAGAGCAAATGTTAGCTTCTGCTAGATTAGCAAGAGATGGCGGTGCAAACATTTTAAGAGCTGGTGCATTTAAACCTAGAACTTGTCCTTATGATTTCCAAGGTATGGGGGAAGAAGGTTTAAGGTTGTTAGCTTTAGCTAAAAAAGAAACTGGTTTACCAATTGTTACCGAAATCACATCTTCATCAAATATTCATTTATTTGAAAAGTATGGTGTTGATGTTTATCAAATTGGAAGCAGAAATTGTCAAAACTATGAATTACTAAAAGATGTTGGAAAAGTAGGAAAACCAGTAATCTTGAAAAGGGGATTTTCAACAACTTTAAAAGAATTTTTAGGTTGTGCCGAATATCTCATGGAACATGGAACTGACAAAGTTATTTTGTGTGAAAGGGGAATTAAAACATTTAATGACTCATCAGATTATAGAAACACTTTAGATTATAATGCAGTAATTAGATTAAGAGAATATACTCATTTGCCCATAATTGTTGATCCTTCACATGGAACTGGTGTAAGGAGTATGATTACTAGAGCATCAATGGCAGGGATTGCGGCGGGTGCTCAAGGTTTAATAATAGAATTGCATTATAAGCCCGAAGTGGCTTTATGTGATGGCGAGCAAAGTATAACAAATTTAACACCGATTAAAGAAAAATGTGAATTAATATATAAGGTCGCATAAACTTTATATATTAAGTTATATCACGAGATAAGATGGAAGTTGAGAAAATAATTGACGGATTGCATCCTTTAGAAAGAAAAGTAATTCCTTCATTAAAAAAGTATACCAGATTTGAGTATTTAATAAAGGATTCTGGATTAAAAGATGTTGAAGTTATGAGAGCTTTACAATGGCTTGAAAATAAAAAAGTTTTAGAAATTAAAAAAGTAGAAAAAGAATTAATTGAATTAGATGAAAATGGTAGATCTTATTTAAAAAAAGGTTTACCTGAAAAAAGACTATTGCAAGAGTTAAATGAAAGTAATAAATCTATTCATGAAATTAAAACATTAGAAAAAGAAGAAGTTGGAATTTCTATTGGTGCTTTAAAGAAAAAAGCAGCAATATTAATGAACCAAGGACAATTATCAATCACAGAACAAGGTAAAAAACTTTTAGAAAAAGAAAGTTTTGAAGAATTATTTTTAAAAAAAGAATTTCCTTTAGAAGTTTCTTCTTTAAAAGATGAAGAAAAATTTGCTTTGAACAATTTAAAGTCTAGAAAACAAATATTAAAAGTAGAAAAAAGAAAATTAATTAGTATTGAATTAACTTCTTTAGGTAAAGAATTAATAGAAAAGGACGTTAGAGGAGAAGATGTTATCGAAAGACTTACTCCAAAAATGCTTAAAGATGGTTCTTGGAAAAATAAAAAGTTTAGAAGATATGATGTTTCAATTAATGTTCCACAAATTAATGGAGGAAAAAAGCATTTTGTTAATCAAGCTTTAGAATATGCAAAACAAGTTTGGATGGATTTAGGTTTTAAAGAAATGACTGGTCCAAAAGTACAAACTTCTTTTTGGAATTTTGATGCTTTATTTACTGCACAAGATCATCCAGTAAGGGAAATGCAAGATACTTTTTTTATTGGAAGTATACCGAAAGGAAAGTTACCTGATAAAAAAATTGTTGATTCAATAAAAGAATCTCATGAAAAAGGCGTAGAAGGAAGTTTGGGTTGGGGCGGTAAGTGGAATGATGAACTTGCTAAAACCAATGTTTTAAGAACACACACTACTTGCTTATCGGCAAAAACCTTGTATAATTTAAAAAAAGAAGATATGCCTGCTAAATTTTTTGCATTGGGAAGATGTTTTAGAAATGAAGCATTAGATTGGTCACATTTATTTGAATTTAATCAAACAGAAGGAATTGTTGTTGATCCAAATGCAAACTTTAGAAATTTGCTTGGATATTTAAAACAATTTTTTAAGAAAATGGGTTTCGAAAAAGCAAGATTTAGGCCAGCATATTTTCCATATACTGAACCGAGTGTAGAAATTGACGTATTTCACCCAGTTCATCAGAAATGGTTAGAACTTGGTGGCGCGGGAATATTTAGGCCCGAAGTAACAATTCCGTTACTTGGAAAAGAAATACCTGTACTTGCATGGGGTCCTGGTTTTGACAGACTTATCATGGATTTTTATAAAATTAAAGATATAAGAGAATTGTATAATAATAATATTGAACAATTAAGAAAAATAAAAGCGTGGAATAAATAAAATGCCAACTGTAACATTAAACAAAGAAGTATTTGAAAGTTTAGTAGGAAAGAAATTACCTATTGAAGAACTAAAAGATAGAATTTCAATGCTAGGAACTGATTTAGAAGGTATTGAAGGTAATGAAATTAATGTTGAAGTTTTTCCCAATAGGCCCGATATGTTAAGTGAACAAGGTTTTGCTCGTGCATTTTCTTCTTTTATTGGAGAAAAGACTGGATTAAGAAAGTATGAAATTGAAAAATCCGGAGAAAAAATAATTATCGATGAATCTGTTAAAGACGTTCGTCCTTTTACTGCTTGTGCAATTGTTAAAGGAATTAATTTCGATGATGAAAAAATAAAAGAAATAATCCAAATCCAGGAAAAACTTCATACTACTTATGGAAGAAATAGAAAAAAAGCAGCAATTGGTGTTTATCCTTTAGAAAAAATCAATTTTCCTGTAACTTTTTTTGCAGAAGATCCAAACAAAATTAAATTTCAACCTTTGGAAATGCAAAATGAAATTACTGGGTTACAAATTCTTAGTAAACATCCTGCGGGTAGAGAATTTGCCCATTTGTTAGAGGGTAAAGATAAATTTCCTTTTTTTAAAGATGCAAATAATAAAATTTTATCAATGCCACCCATAATCAATAGTCATGATGTTGGTAAGATTGGCGATAAAACAACAGATGTTTTTATAGAATGTTCTGGTTTCGATTTTGGTTATTTAAAAGTTTGTTTAAATATTATAGTTACTGCCTTAGCAGATATGAATGGAAAAATATACTCTTTAGAATTAGAAATGGATAATCAAAAAATAATTACCCCTGATTTAAAACCTGTCGAATGGGAATTAGATTTAGAATATGTAAATAAAAGATTAGGTTTAGAATTAAACGAAACGGAATTAACAGAATTACTTTCTAAAATGGGTCATGATTATAAAGATGGAAAAGTATTAGTTCCTGCTTATAGAGCAGACATAATGCATAAAGTTGATTTTATTGAAGAAGTAGCAATTGCTTATGGTTATGAAAATTTCGTACCAGAAATTCCAAAAGTTTCAACAATTGGACAAGAAGATTCTTTTGAAAAATTCAAGAAAAAAGTTTCTGAAATTTTGGTAGGGTTAGGTTTGTTACAAACAGAAACTTATCACTTAACAAATAATAATGATCAAAATGTTAAAATGTCAATTGATTTGGACTTAATAGAATTAAAAAGTGCCGTAAATAATGATTATAATATGTTAAGGGGCTGGGTTATACCTTCTTTAATGAATGTACTAAATAAAAATCTTAACAAAGAGTACCCTCAAGATATTTATGGTGTGGGTACAACTTTTAAGAAAGGTGATAGTGAAACTGGTATAATTGAAAATGATAGGTTGGCAGTGACTCTTTGTAATGAAAAAGTAAATTTCACTTCTATTAAACAAGTTTTTGATTTTTTAATGAGGATGTTAGATATTGAATATAAAATTGAAGATACTGAACATTTATCATTTATTCCTGGAAGAGTTGGTCGTGTTATAGTTAATGAAAAGGAAGTTGCTTATGTTGGAGAAATACACCCTTTAGTTCTTGAAAATTGGCAATTAGTTAATCCTGTTGCAGCATTTGAGCTAAATTTAAGTGAATTATTCGGACTAATAAAAAATGAATGAACAAGCACTTTATGAAATTCTTGCTTTAATTATAAAAGAATTAGATGAACCAATATTATGGAGATTGGATGGAAGTGCCAATTTACTTGTTCAAGGTGTTGATGTTTCTGTTAATGATTTAGATATTGCTACTGATGAAGAAGGGTTAAATGTTTTTAGAGAAGTTTTTGATGAATACCTTATTGAAGATTTTTATAGTGAAAAAATACAAGGAAATAGTTTAATTTTGGACATATTTTGTAATGAAATAGAAATTAATTGCTATGGGGATAGAGAGAAAAGTCATTTTGATAAAATTAAAACGATAGATTGGAATAATCTTAATATTCCTGTTCTTTCTTTAGAATTAGCTAAAGAATTTTACAAAGTTATTGGTAGAAAAGAAAAGGTTGAATTAATTGAGAAACATTTAAATATTCAAGTAAATTAATTACTTTTATGGCTACTAAACATACATTAAATTTAGTTCTTCTATTAGTTGTAGTCTTACTATTATAATTCTTTTCCTTAATTAACAGGAAGGAGGTAATATAAATGAAAAACGAATATAGGACTATAAAAAAACAACACGGGATGAATGGTTTAGTGTTACTTCTTCTGGTGATGAGGTAATAAAATGTATTCATTTTATTTTGCAAAAAACTGCGATCATTTTGAAACAATGAATGATGAACAATTACAATTGGCTAGGAAACATTACCGAAAAACAGATTCAAATTTTCCTATGTATGTCAGAGAATTTTATGAAAGTTTTGACGAAAAATGGAAGAATCATGTTTTAGTTTTTGTAGGTGGAATCAAATTAACGGGAAGGGGTTCAACTAGAACTATGGCTGCAAGACAAGTAATTGAATTTTTAACACATTTAGGTTATCATAGGCACGAAAATAATGCTTGTGTTGAAGATATTGTCACTGAGGGCGACAATATTAGTGTTAGAAATATACGTTTCGGTAAAAATGGTATTGATAAAGCAGTAGAAATGTTTGTAAAATAATCTTTTTTTTATTTTTTTAAATTAAGAAATGATTAAAATAAAAAAAATTAATCTTTTTTAACTGCTTTTTTCTTAGTTGCTTTCTTTTTCACAGTTGTTTTTTCTTCCTTAATTTCAACTTTTTCTTTTGGAAGTTCTTTTTCAATAGCATCTTCAAGTTTTTCTTCTTGAACTGCTGCTTTTTCAACAACTTTTTCTACTTCTTTTTTAATTTCTGGTTTAGCAGTTTTTTGTTTTTTAGATTTTTTTTGAGCTTCTTTTTCTTCAGGAGTTTTACCTTTTCTTAATTTTCTAGGTCTTTCTTTACTCTCTTTAGCTTTAGTTTCCCAAACTTCTAATTTTAATTTTTTAAAAGTAGCAGCAACATCTTCATGTGTTGCTTTATCTTTAATTTCAATTTTATCTTTTAAAGGTAATAAGTGAATAGTATTACATTTTCTTCTTCTTACATTTCCATCTATCATTACAAAATTTTTGTCTAGAACTTCAACAATAACACATTTGTTGCCAGCATCTCTTCCAGCAAGTTTAACACATAATCTTCCAATTTCAATCATTTTTTTCTCCTGCTTCATTAATTAGTAATCGTTGCCGAATTTACAGTGAAGCTTCAATTTTAGCTTTTATTTGTTTTCTCATACATGAAGAACATAAATTTCCGCCATAAGGCCTGGATGGTTTTTTTTCACTTTTACTCAACTTTTTAATTCTACCCGGGATATCTCTAGGTACACCTAAAAGTTTAGTACCACAGCTACATCTTGTATGTTGTGGTTTTCTTCTTTTATATTGAACAGTAGTTCTTCCACCAGGTGTTTTAACAAATACCTTCCTTAATGTATGTGATTTATGTTTTCCACTAACCATATATAGAAAAAACTTCAGCGTATTTATAAAGCTTTCGTAGTACAGTTTTGTCTGTTGTTACTGAGTACTATGCTCTTTACATTTGTATAGAAAATAAACTGATTTTAAGCTAGTTTTAGAACTTTTCTAATTACTATGCTAAATATTAATGAAGATATTATGTATGTTCCTAACCATCCTAATTTCCATCCAAATATGTTTAATGGTCTAATTGGTTTATTATTAATTGTAATAGTTTTAATTAAATCATCATTAACTACATTTTCTACTTTTGCGTATTCTCCCATTTCAGTAGAAATTATTAAATCTTGTTCATACAATTTTCCATTAACATCATATTCAAGTTTATAATTTCCTGCGGGTCCTTTCATTCTCCAAGACATGGTTTCTGAATTTACTTTTTGTTTAGCATCTGATGCAAGTTCTATATCTTCTGGAACAAATAATTCAATTTCACTTCCTAAACCGTTTTTAAATTCTAAAGTTGTTGAAAAATCTTCATTAGGCATAATCGGATAAAAAGCTAAATTTGCAGATAACCATCCAAAAATTAAAATGATTGGTATAAATGTAAACAATGTCGGTTTGAAACTTTGAGTCATGTATTTCATGTTAGTTTCCATTGCTTTTTTTTGAACAGCCATCATTTTTTCAGGATGATTTCTTAGTTCTTTCATTTCTTTTTGAAATTCTTTCATCTCACTTTTTAACCTTTTCATGAGGTCTTGATCAGTTACTGCTTTGTAAATTAAAGAAATTACTAGTGATAAAATAAAAGAAATAACTATTATTCCCCATAACGGAGGTAGACTAAGTAATGGTGATAAAACTGGATCTAAAATAAAATTTAATGCACTTCCTAGGGATTGAAATATCATTACTGTTAAAATAAACATTAGGGTTTAAAAAGGTTTTCAAAAACATCACAAAAGCTTATAAAACAAAGTTGATTTTCAATTTTAATGGACAGAAACTACTCGGGAAAAAAATTACAATCAGGATTTGGAATAGTAAACAAAACAAGTACATTTTTACCAATTGAACCTAAATTGGAAGCAAGATTAGTTGACGTTTGTCCTTTTGGTGAAAGTCTATATATTTACGATAAAACAGAAGAAGTAAATGCAGAAGATTTTGAATTTCAATTACCAAGATTAAGTGTTGGGACTTCTTCATTTGATACAACTCAAATATTCAAGTTGAGTGTTACACAATCATTTTCAAAAGAACATGTACTTGCAAAATATAGAACTGAGATCGTTGATTATTGTTCAAAAGTTGCAAAACAAATGGGTTATCAATTCATTAATGGTTTTTATCAAGGGTTTGATACAAGAACAGCTGAAGAAACTATAGTTAAAACTTTCGAAGAAACAAGAAATGATATTTTAGAATGTCATAGTCAAGTTGAACGGCTCTCTTGGAAAGTAAACAAGTGTCCATTGGTTGGTATTGATTCTTATTCGGATTTTATAAAGTTGGCAGTTTCTTATATGACTTTTTTAGGTATACAAGCAGAACCTATTGAAAAAGTTAAGTTTATTTCTGATTGGGCCGATAGATTAGTTGAAGAAGGAATTATTTCTGAGACTGTTATCAATTAATTTTTTTTCAAAAAGTTTTTAAGCAAGTAAAATATTTTTTAATAAAAAGAGGTGATACTATGTTTGGAAAAAATAAAAAAATGGATGTGAAGTGTTCTTCAGATATGATTATTCTTGGAGCTTTAGTTTTATTGAATGATTATTATAGTGTACTTACATGGGCAAGTTTTATTGGATTAATAATTCTTATTGTGGGAGTTAAATATCTTGTAATGTCAAAGAAGTAATTTTTATTTATTTTTATTCTTTTTAATTTTATTTACTGTTCTTAATTTTTTGATGAGAATATATTTTTTATTTCTCAAATAAAGCAAATATTTATAACTTTTTTAGTTTTTTTAATAATGCAATGGTTATAAAAATTATATATTTTGTTCACGGAACAACTATCGACAATCAAAAGGACATTTCTTCGGGTTGGTTTGATGTAGAATTATCGAAATTGGGAATTCAACAATCAATAGAATTATGGGATAAAGTCAAGGATAAACATTTTGATGTGGTTTTTTGTTCAGATTTAAAGCGAGCAGTAAATTCTGCAAATTTAACTTTTAAAGATAAGGTTAAAGTCATTCAAGATAATAGATTACGAGAATGTAATTATGGAAAGTATAATGCTCAACTTTCTAAAATTGTTGAACCTATGCAGGAGAAAAATATTTTAAAAAGTTTTCCTGAAGGTGAATCCTATGAAGATGTTAAAAAACGAATAAATGACTTTCTTAATTTTTTAAAGAAAAATTATGATGGAAAATCGGTTGCTATTGTTGCTCATAAGGCTCCACAACTGGCATTAGATGTTTTATTAAAAAATAAAACATGGAGTGAAGCTTTTGACGAAGATTGGAGAAAAAAGAAAGCATGGCAACCGGGATGGGAATATATTCTTATGTAAGTATTTTTTTGTGATTATTTTAAAAGAAAATTTTATTTAAATTTATGTCAAAGTTTTGTTCTTAATTTTTTCATTTTAATTAATTAAGACTTTTTATATTATCGGAACTCTTTATAAAATAATTCAAATTCTAATTATTCATGTGGGATTATAAAACTAAATTGGAATACTTAAATCAACATGGTGAGTCATTTAAGGGAGTTTTGCGTGCTTCTTCATCTAAGCCCTCTATCTTGGAGAATGTAAATTTATCTTATCATCTTTTAGGTATTTCTTATTATAATGGAGAAGAAGATGAGATTGAGGTTGGAAGATTTTCTAATGAAAATATAAATGAAATTTTAAGTTTTTCAGGTCAACCCAATTTGGATGCATTAGGTGATGCAAATTTGGAAGTTCACATTAATGTTTGTACTAACCATCTTTTTGGATTTAGATTTAATTCCAATTTAAAAATGTGGATTGCAGAATATGAATCAAAGAAATTTAGATTTAATTAATTTCTTTTAACAAATTTTGATTTATTTTATATTATTAATTAAATTTAAAAGAAAAATTTATTCCATGAATTTTCGCATCATTGGATTCATATCCATCATGTGTTGTTTAGCGATTTCTTCATATAGTTTATAGATTATCATAACAGTTAGTAACAAACCTGTTCCTGAACTTAATGCTCCGGAAATGTCTGCAATTGCAGCTAAAAAACCAACCGTTAATCCGCCCATTATAGTTAATGGCCAAATGTATCTATTAAGAACTCTTTCTAAAATTCTTTCATCTCTTCTAAAACCAGGAAGTTGTAATCCTGAAGACATCATTTGTTTTGCTTGACTTTTAGCATCCATGCCTGATGTTTGTACCCAGAAAACTGAGAAAATAACTGCGCCACCCATCATAATTGCTACATAAATTACTGCTTGAGAAATAATGCTTCCGTTAACTGTTCCAGTAATGATTGCTCTTACAATATTTGGTGCATTAACCCATTGTATTAAACCATGTCCTGAAGCAGCTGTTCCTGTTTGTCCAAATAAATAAATAGAAATCCAATTAACAATACTACCGCCTGAAGCTGTTGCCCAGTTCTGTATTAATCTTGCCCATAATTGAATATTAGCCAATAATGCAGCAACTAAAATAACTGGTATGTTTGAAGTATAAATAAAACTTAATGGCCATCTAATACCATGACCTCTTACTCTACCAAATGATAATGGTATTTCTACTTTCATGGCTTGTCCATAAACTGCCATGACAAATATAAGTAGTGTTGCAATGATTCCTGCTAGCATTAATATTGCAGTAACAGGATCACCATTTGAAACTGATTGAATTAAAGCAGGTATTGCACCTGTTGCAATTTCGGGATTGTTTGGACTTGGTAACCAAGAAATTAATCTAATAAAAATAGATTGTGAAACTCCTGCAGCAATAAACAATGAAATTCCTGAACCAAAGCCCCATTTACTTATTACTTCGTCCATAAACATAATTAATATCCCCCCAATAATAAGTTGGAATATTAAAAACCAGGGAGAAAATCCTATTTGTGGGCTTAATCCACCCATAAATACGTAAATGGCCCCTTCAAATATTATAAAAAAGATGGCTAAAAGCTTTTGTATTCCTTGAAATGTTTTTTTTCCTTCAGTCGAAGTTAAATCAAATTTTATAATTCCTGATCCATTCAATAATTGTAACACTATAGATGCAGTTACAATAGGACCAATTCCTAATGATATTAATGAACCAAAACTTGCTCCTAAAATAACAGAAAGTAATTCAAATCTTTCTAATGCGTTGTCACCTAATCCATATAAAGGAACAACACCAAGTATAAAGAAAATTACTAAAGTGATTAAAGTCCATTTTAATTTTTCATTAAAAGCTAATTTTTTTTGTAATGGACCTGCAACCTCGGGAAGGTTGTTTAGTATATTTTTAAAAAAACTCATTTTTTAGTTTCTTGTTTTTCTTCTTTTTTAGAAGATTCTTTAGCTGGTTTATCTAGACCAGTACTAATTTTACCGCCTTTTTCTTTGATTTTTTCTTCGGCTCTTTTACTAAAACTACAAATAATGATTTCGAATTTTTTAGTTAATTTTCCAGTACCTAATATTTTATCAAAACCTGCTTCTGTTAAATTTATTTTTCCAGCTTCGTATTTTTTATCAACATCTCTTAATGTAATTGACTTAGGTTTTTTATTTAATGAAGTAAATCCATGTCTTCCCATGTATTTTAAATCTTTCCAGAATGATGGTTTCTTTGAGTCGCCTCTCTTTCCGCTACCAGCATTACCTTTACCGCCTCGGCTACCACTTCCTCTATGTTTTTTTTTGTGGCCCCATCCGTGGGTTTTAGTTCCTCTTGCTCTGGAAGTTTTAGCTCTCTTAATGATCATTCCAGCATCCTCCTAATAAGATCGTTAATTTTTTCTTTTCTATCTCCTAATGCGCCGCCAACTTTAAAGCTAGCTTTGATACCCTTTCTACCAAATCCTTTTCTTGGTGAATTTAAATTAAAAAATGATTTCTTTCCTTTTTTATCAATTAAAAGTTTTAATGTTTCGTCATCTATTTGTCCATAAGTAACAAATGATTTAACTTTTTCAACCATTCCTAAAATTGAAGGAGTTACATTAATTATTACGCAAACATTTTTCTTTTTAAGTTTTAACATATCGAGAGTATTATTTATTTTAATTGGAAGTTTAACTGGTCCTCTAATTCTAATAACAGCTATTTTTTCTCCTGTTTTTTTTGGAGTTTCCTTTTTAGCTTCAACCTTTACTTCTTTTTTAACTTGTTTTTCTTCATTCATTTTTCTTTACTTCGTATTTTCCTTCAACTAATCCTAATTTTTCTTTATGTTCAGGTAAAGTATGAGTTGATGTTGTTTTCTTTAAAGCTTCAATACATGCTTTGATTAAGTTTGTTCTTGAACTAGTCATTCCTCTTGCTTTTGACCAAACATCTACAATGCCTGCTTTTTTTAATATTTTAGCGATTTCTTTTTCAGCAATTAATCCAGTACCTTTTGGTGCAGGAATTAGTTTAACAGTTACACTACCACATTTTCCTATAACTTCAAAAGGAACTGTGTGTGGTTCCATACAATCACATTGCCAACTTCCGCATGCTCTTGCAATTTTAATAATATCAGTTTTACATTTTCTTAATGCTTTTTCTCTTGCAGGAACAGTTTCTTTACTTTTTCCAAACCCAATTCCAACATAACCATTTCCATCTCCAATAACTGCAATTGTAGTAAATTTAGGTTTATTTCCTTCTTTAGTTTTCTTTTGAGTTTGTCTAAAAGCACGTCTTTGACCGCCTCCAAACTTACCTTTTGATTGTCCTAATAAAAGTAATTCTGTTTCAGCATTAGGTAAAAGAGCTTCAACAATTTCTTTTTCATAAATTTTTTCTCCAATATCAAGAATTTGATCAATATTAGTAATTTCTCCATTTTTAACTTTTTTACCAATTTTAGTTGTAGGTTTCCAATTAATTAATTCGTCTCGTTCTTCGACTTTAACTTCTCTAACCCCTTTCTTTTCGGTTTTTACAATTTTTTTTTTGGGCTGTTCTTCTTTTTTCATTTTATCTTTCCCTTAATTTCTTCAACATTATTTTTGAAATCTTTAATCGCTTTTCCATTAATTCTATCTTCACTAGGAAATACTTCTTTTGAGCACGGAACATTTAATCCTGCATCAATTGCACCTTTTAAAACTGCAAATATTTTTGTTCCTTTTAGTGCTGTACTAAATCCAATATCAAATACAGCTTCATTAATTTTATTTTCCAGACACTTTTTACCAATTAAATAACCAGTAAGATAAGCTGCAGGAGTTGATTTAAATGATCCTTCCCATCCTAATTTTTTAAGAGCAGTTGAATCTACACCAAGTTTAATTTCGTCTCCTTTAACATCGAAAACAATAATTTGTGTTATAATCTTGCTTAATGTTTTTCTAACTACTAATCTAGGTTTACCGGAAGTTATTAATTTAATTCTAGTTTTATAATTAGTTTTTCCTTCCTTTTTTCTTCTAAAACTTACTGTCTGTATATTGCTTTTTTTCATTTTTTAAATATCCCGTGTTCTTCTAAGTAAACTTTGATATGTCTAACACTTCTAAAAAAGTTACCTTTACTTTTTCTGTAAAGATCTCTATATGTTTTTGTGTCGATTGTTTTATTATCATATAATCTTTTGATTAAATTTCTTTGTTTTCTAATTTTATTGATCCAAACTTCTTTTGTATTATTTCTTGCATTAGCGGTTCCTTTTCTTGAACCAGGACCTTTTCTTTGTCCTTTTCTTTTTTGAGCTAAGATTTTATTCGCTCTTACTCTTGAAACTCCTTTTTTTTGTTTTCCTTTTATTACTTTTTTACCAATTAGCAGTTTAACATCATGTTTAGTAATTGCTTCTTTAATTTCTGCAATTTTTTCAGGATTAAGTATAATTCTCTTTGGAGAACATTTTAAAACTTTTGCTGCTAATTTTTTTTGAGTAATCATTTATAGTGCACCTTTTTTAGTAAGTAATTTTTCTTTTTCTTTTTTTTCTTCAGTTTTCACTTCAACTTTTGTTTGAGTTTCAGAAGTTTTCTTTTCTTCTTTAGTTTCTTTTTCTTTAGATTTTTCTTCTTCTTTTTTAACAGATTTTTTCTTTTCTTCTTTTTTAGCTTCTCTTTTCTTTTTAATTTCTTTTTTCTGTTTTATGATTTCTTCATGTTTTTTAACGAATTCATCATTATAATTTGAAATTTGGACATTTAGTTTTTTAGCTTCTTTGATAATTTCAATAATTTTTTTAGCTCCAACTTGTGATGAAATCAAAGCAATCATTTTTTCTTTAACATTATTTAAATCTTTAACATTAGCAACAATAACTTCTTTTAAACCATCTCTATTTAATCCACGAACTTCTTTAGGTGAACAATATCCTGCCTTTACTATTGGTTTTTTACCTTTTAATTGTAATCTCATTTTAGAATCGATTCCTCTTGGTTTTCTCCAATTAGTCCCCACTCTTTTCTTTTTATGAGAGTCCTGTCTAGAAAAATCAGGTTTTCTTTTTTTCATTTGTTTTCTTAATTCTAATAATTTCATTTCAGCTCAACACCCGCTTTTTCTGTAATATAAATTCCATCCATGAATATTCTTTTATCAAATCCTGGTCTTCTTGTTGTTTTTTCAATATCTGCAGCAACTTGGCCAGCTATTTCTTTATTTGTTGAAGTAACTGTAATAATATCTCCTTCAATTTTAACATTTGCTCCTTCTTTTATTGTTAATTTTCTAAGAATTTTTTCTCCAATAAAGTTTCCAACTTCAAAGTTATTTCCTTTCAGTTTTACACTCATTGGAAAATGTGATGAACAGATTTTTAATTTGTAAACGTAAGGTTCATTAATTCCTTTAATCATGTTATTAAAGTGTGAATATAATGTATTAATTATACTTTTTTCTTTTTTTGAAGGTTTTGTTATTTTTGATTTTAAGATGATTTTATTATCTTTTATTTCAACGCTAATTTTTTTTGAAATTAATTTTCGAGAGTTTTCTTCTTTTTCTCCTGAAATTTTAATAATTCTATCAACTATTACGGCTTTAATTCCATCGGGAAGTTCAATTTCTCTGTCCAATATTTTTTTTGTTTCCATTTTAATAACAATAAGCTAACATTACTCCTCCAATTTTTTTCTTTTTAGCTTCCTCATTTGTAATAATTCCATGAGGAGTCGAGATTAATAAAAATCCAAAATCTTTTGCTGGTAAAAATCTTTTTTCAAATTTTTCAATATCTTCGTATTTTAATGAACTTCGTGGTTTTATTGCACCACATACATTAACTTTTCCAATTAAAAAAAGTTTTAGTTCTTCTCCACCAACTGATGGACTTTTTTCAAATTTGCCAACATATCCTCTATTGTTCATAATTTCCAATACTTTTTCAATTATTTTCGAAGTAGGTTTGATTATGCAAAAGTCTTTTCCAATTTTTTCTGCATTGACCACCAAGGACAATGCGTTTGCTAGTGTATCGTTTAACATTTTTTTCCTCAACTATATTGTTTAAATCCTATTTTTGTTGCATTATCTCTAAAACATTGTCTGCACAAGTGTATTTCATATTTTGAAATGTGAGCTCGAGTTCTGTTACATTTAACACATTTTTTTAATGCAATTCCACAACTTCTTTCTTTTGGAGCGTTATGTTTAATGTATTTTTTTAATTTTGCTGGTTTATTTTTCAATTGTTTGAATACTTTTTTGTAATCTGATGCAGTCATTCTTCACCTTCCATTTTAACTTTAAAATTTTTACTTAGGTAATCAATAGCTTCTTCCTTAGTAACTCTATGTTTAGGAGGAACTTTCTTTTTCTGAATCTTTCTATATTTAACTCTAAAACCAGGTCTTTGTAAAGTAATACAAATTTGTAAACCCATTGTTCCAATTTCTGGGTTATATTTTAATCCTGGAATATCTATATATTCTGATAATCCAAATGAAATTGATCCGTTTTTGTCAAAATTATTATTTTTCAAAACAAAATCTTTTGCTTCTACCATTCTTTTGATAACTTCCTTTGCATCATCATTTCTTAATGTAATTTTACATCCAATAGGAAGTCCAGGTCTTAAACCCCATCCTGGTATTCTTTTTTGAGTTACAGTTTTAATCGGTTTTTTACCAGTAATCAATCCAAGAAGTTGTACTCCTTTTTCTAATTGATCTTGGCTTTTCCCTGTTCCAATGTTAAGGGTAACCTTCTCTATCCTGATTTCTTGCATTTTATTCATTTTTTATTTTAACAAACGGTTTTTCTTTTCCAATTACGTAAGCATGTTCTTTTACTGTTTCAAAAATTTCATTTTTATCATTTTTGAAGACTAATTTATCTCCTTCAATACTTTCTACAACGCCAACAGTTCCAATGTGTCGACCTCCAGTTAAGAGTATTGAAGCTTTCTTTTCAAATTTGAAATGTTGAATTATTTTTTGTTTTGGAAGTTCAATTATAATTGTATCATTTACTTTGTAATCGTTTTTATCAACTAAAACATTTCTTCCATCAAATAAATTTAATTGAAATTGTTTACCTTTTGCAGTTTTTCCAACTATTTTTTCAATTTTTGATTTTGATTCTTTTTCGTCAATTTCAATTAAGTTTAATTTTCCTTTTTTATTAAGAACAATTCTGTAACTTTTCTTAATACTTGGGAATGAAATTATATCCATTAATCCAACATTATGTTTGTGATCAAACCTTTTTTTTTGATCAACCATAACATTTTTTTTAAACATAATATCTCTAGTTTCTTTTCTTGTTCTAGCTAGTTTTAACATATCTCTAATAGCCATAACAATAGGAAAACCATATTTAAGGGAATGAGCTCCCGGATTAGGTTTTGTTATGTATTTATTTTCCTTTCTTTTTAATGCCCAGCTTTTATTTGTCGCCAGTCTTTTTAGATGGTTCTTTACCATTTTTGATTCTCCTCTTATCCTCCATATTTAGCTCTGTAATAATCATGTTTGATGCTTCTAATGGATGGAATGCTTTACTTCCGTCTTTTTTTTGAAATTCAATGCTTTGAACATAAACTTTTGAATGTTTAACACTTACTCTTTCAACACTACCTTCTTTACCTTTAAACTGTCCTCTTAAAACTTTAACTTTGTCTCCTTTTTTTACCGAGATACTTCTTCTTTCATGTTTTTCTCTCAATTCTTTTGATAGGTGACATCCTAAAAACTTCTGTTTAATATGTAAAGGAGCATTAAATCTATACTTTCTTTGTTTTCTTGGTTGCTTACTGCTTATCCATGATGTTGAAAATCCGATTTTCATTTTAAACAATTACCCTCGCAAGTTTTGCAATAGCAGGCCATCTTTCACAAACTTCTTTTGCAATTGGACCTTTGAACATGGTTCCTTTTGGATTACCTTGATCATCTTTTAATATAACAACTGAATTATCTTCAAATTTAACTCTTGTACCATCTGATCTTCTGAATTCTTTTTTTTGTCTAACAACTATAGCATTAAAAACTTGTTTTCTCATGTCAGGTTTTCCTTTTTTAATACTAACTTGAACCAAATCTCCTATTCCTGCAGCTGTTTGTCTACCTTTAACACCTTTGGATCTTCTAACTCCAAAGATTCTAACTAACTTAGCACCCGAATTATCACAAGGTTCTAAAGTTGTTCCTGCCGGCAAGGCTTTTGGTATTCTTGAACTAAATGCTTTCATCTTCTTTTTCTTCTTCTACTTCTTTAGAAGGCTCTTCTTTGTTATTTTCTTCTTGATCTTCAGATTTGATTTTACCTTCTTCAAGTAATTCTTTATTTTCTTCGTAATGTTTTTCTTTACCCATATTTTCAACTATAACAAAATTAATTGTTTTTGAAATTGGTCTTGTTAAAAAAACTTTTACAATATCTCCTTCTTGTGCATTAATACATTCAGGATTGTGAACATGAATTCTTGTTCTTCTTTTAGCATATCTTTCATATTTAGGAATAACAATTCTTCTTCCCATTTCAATTACTGCAGAGTTGTGCATTTTTGAAGATATAATAGTACCAACAAATGATTTTTTCTTTACATTAAGTACTCCGTGAAATGGACACTTTTGATCATTACATTCTTTTTCTGGGGCAGCTATGCCAAATATTTCTTTATTCATCTTATTCTCTCTTCAGGTCTTTTTTCTAGGAATTTTCCTTCTATTAAAAAGGCTTTCCCATTTTTTACAATTCTAAACTCGTTTTGTCTTTTTATCATTTTTTTGATATTTTTTTTTGTTTGAATTGAAATGATGTTGAATGTTTCATCAACTACATTTCCCTTGATTCCAATGTTTGATAAGTTGTTACTTTCTACAACTTCAATTTCGAGACCGATAAGGTTGTCTTTGAAATTGGTTAACTTCGATTGTTTCTGGTGCGAAACCAATTTTTATCAACTCTTCTTTTGTTCTTTGTGTATGATTTCCTTGCAATTCAATTTTGCCATCTTTGGCTGTACCGCCACAAGCAAATTTTGATTTTAATTGTTTTGCTAAGTTTTTCATATCAATTTCTTTGTCATCAACGCCTTCGATAATGGTATAAACCTTTCCGAATTTTTTCTTAGCTGTTTTAACAACAATTTTCTGAGTTTCTTTTGCGATGCTTTCACACATACAAAGTTCCTCAGGTAAGCCACATTTTGTGCAGATTCCACTCATTGCTTACTATTCACCTCAGTTTTTTGATCACTTTTACTTCTTATGATTGTAAGTATTCTGGCAATTGTTTTTTTTCTTTGTTTTAACATTCCTGGACTTTTAGGAGGAGTACCTGCTGAAATTTGAGCATAATCCATCATTAGTTCTTTTTTTATTTCAACTAATTTATTTTCCAAATCTGATTTACTCAAATTTTTCAAATCTTTTGCTTTCATTTCTTATCCTCTTTTTTATCTTTAAACTCTTTTTTTTTAACTGTTTTATTTTTTTTTAAATTTTCTTCTTTTACTTCTTTTTTATCTTCAGTTTTTTCATCAATTTCTTCAGTGATTTTTTCAACATTTTCTTTTAATTCAATTTTATCGGGAAGACAAACGTCCGCTGGCATGATTCTAACTTGAATACCGACAGTTCCACTTTTTAAGTTTGCAGTAGTGTACGCTTTTAATACTCCATCTTTTGCAATTTGTCCTGATTTCTTAAGATAGCCTTGATAAAATCTCCATCTTTTTGCTCTTGAACTTGGGATTTTTCCAGAAATTAAAATCTCTGCTCCAAGTGCTCCAGCTCTTGTAATTTCTTCTAATACTTTATGACCTATTGATTTAAATCTTCCAGATCCGAATCTTTCTAAAGTAGTTGCAATTTTTTCTGCAATTATTTTTGGATCTAAACTTGGTTGTGTAACTTCTTCAATTTCTATTTGTGGATTTTCAAGTTTGAATTGTTTTTTCAAATTTGTAGTTAGTAATTTGATATTTTCTCCTTTTCTTCCTACGACTAATCCAGGTTTGGAAGCTGAAATAATTATTTTTTCTCCAAGGGGAGTTTTTTTAACTTTAACTTCTGATTGTCCTGCTCTTTTTAAAACAACATTTACATATTCTTTAATCATGAATTCTTTCATATTTTCTGAAATAAATTTTCTCTCAATCATTCTTTATCCTCAACTTTTTCTTTTTTAGCAGGTTTTTCTTTAATTTCTTCATTTTTTTCTGCGTTTTCTTCAACCTTTTTTCCCTTTTTAGGTTCTTCTTTTTTAGTTTCTGTTTTTAATTCTTTTTTTGGTTGAGTTGTTTCTTTTTTAATTTCAGTTTTATTATTATCAGTTTTTTGTTTTGATTTAGTTTCTTTTGTCTTTAAAACTTCTTCTAAAATAAGTTCTATATGAGTTCCTTTTGTTTTTAATCCTCTTCTTCTTCCATAGTGATAGCTTCTTGCAGCTCTATTTGGAATAATTGATTTTATTATTAATGATGATGTGTTTAATCCTTTAACAGAAGCATTTGCTTCAGCTGATTTTACAAGTTTAAGTAATATTTTTGCAACATTAACTGGAAATCTTCCTGCTGCCATTCCAGATTTATGTCCTCTGTCTCCAGTAAATCTTTTGTAGGGAATTGGAATTTCAAGTTCAATAATTTCGTCTAATATTTTTTTAACTCGAGTAGTATATCTACCTCTAATAAAATTACTAAGTTCAATGGAATCTTTAGTTGAAATAGTTAAATCTTTTCCAACGGCAACCGCCATATTTTCTTTTAGTTCTTTTATTATTCTCATTTTATTTATTTAACCGATACAGCACTACTTGATTTTGTAGCTCCGACACCTGGTGCGGAATGTGTTAATCTTTTTCTTGTTAATACAAATTCTCCCAATCTATGGGCTATCATTTCTTCAACAACTACTACTGGATCAAATCTGTTTCCAGCATGAACTCCAATTGTTTTTCCAATCATGTTTGGAGTAATAACTAATTCTCTACAATGAGTTTTTAATTTTGATGAACCACTTTCCATTTTTTTTAAAAATTTCTTTTGTTCTTCAGTATATCCTCTTTTTAATGATCTTTTTTCTCTTGCAGGAAGTAATTCTATGAATTCGTTTAAGTTTAATGCTTGCAATTCTTCAATTGTTTTTCCTCTGTATTTGAATATTTTTTTAGCCATTTTTATCTCTTCATACCTGTTCTTTTTGGTGCAATTTTACCAACTTTTCTTCCAGGAGGTGCATGTCTTGAACATTGAGTAGGTCTTCCTTTAATATGTGAACACTTTCCACCAAATGGATGGTTTACTGCATTCATTGAAATTCCACAAACTTTTGGAAATTGTTTATGTTTTGCTTTCATTAATTTGAATTTATTTCCTGCTTTTGTAAGTGGTTTTTCTTTTCTTCCACCACCAGCAATGATTCCGATATTTGCTCTACATTCAGGATTGAAAATTTTAGTTTTTTTACTTGGTAATATAACAATTACACCTTTATCGGTTTTTTGTGATACCCTTGCAGCATTTCCAGATGATCTTACAAATTTACCACCATCACCAATACTTTTTTCTATATTATATATTGAAGTTCCTTCAGGTATGTCTTTTAAAGCCATACAATTTCCATTTTTAATTTCTTTAGTATCGTAACTTATTAAATCCCCAACTGCAACTCCTTCTGGAGCAACCATTAAATTTTCTTCATTTCCAAATTTAACTTTTAATAGTGGAGCGGAATGAATTTTACTAGTAATTATATCAACAACTTTTCCTTCTTTTTCAATTGTGTTAAGTTTAATATGTTGAGCACTACCTTTAAATTGGTGTCTAAGGCTTTTAAAAATTGAACCTTTTCCTCGTCTTTGTTGTATTAAGCTCTTTCCCATTTTAAATCATACCCAAATTTGTTGCAACATCAATTGCCGGATTTTCATTAGCTAATTTAACATATGCTTTTTTCTTTCCTTTAAATGTAATAAATGTGTTTACTTTTATTACTTTAACTTTGAACATTTCTTCTATTGCTTTTTTGATTTCAGTTTTATTTGCTCTCATACTTACTTCGAACAATAATTTGTTTTCAGATTCCATTAATCTAATAGCTTTTTCTGTAGATACTGGATTTTTGATAATGCTGTAGTGATCCATTTTAAACAAATAACTTGTCCTCCTTAATTTTTTTAATTGAGTCTTCTGAAATTACAATTAATCTTCCTGCTTCAAAACCAGGAGCAAGTATCAATGAATTTAATTCGTTTATTTTAACAATATCAACACCGGGTAGATTACTAACTTTTTCAACATCGCATTCTTTTGAAACAATTACTAGTGGACCAACTTTTGTTTTATATTTTCTTCCTCTAGCTTTTCCTTTTCCTGCTCTTATTGTTTTTTCTTTAATTCTTAAAAGTTCTTTTTCAAAACCTAGTGTTTTTAAGGCTTTATTTAAGTCTGAAGTTTTTTTTATTGATTCAATTTCATTTGAAACTATAAAAGGATATAATTCTGGAACTTGATGTTTTTTAGAAACAATTTCTTTCATTAATGATGCAGTTAAAGCACATCTAATCGCTTTTTTTCTTTCTTTATCATTAATTCCTTTAATGATTTTTTTTTCGGCTTTTGGTGCATGAGCTCTTCTTCCACCAACAGTTCCGGGTGCAACAGCACCAACCCAATTAAATCTTGTACCTCTTCTAGATACAACTTTTCTTGGAACTCTTGAAATTCCAATTCCATAAGATCCACGATAATTGTGTCTTCTTCTTGAAACTTCTGCAGAATGTCTCATTCCAGCAGTTGGTTTTGCACCATAAGCTTGAATTAATTTTGATTTTATTGCAATAGCAGCTCTTTTAACTAAATTAGGTCTAAAATCTTCATTAAACTGTTCTGGTAGTTCAATGCTTCCTTTTTTTTCTGCTTTTATGCTTAATACTTCTAGTTTCATAATAGTACCTTTTCGAATTTAACTTTTGTATTTTGTATTTTTTTGCTAGGTCTTAAAGCATGAGTAATTTTTATTGCTCTTTTAGATGGACCTGCAACACTTCCTTTTAATACGATATATGTGTTTCTTACTTTTCCATATTTTTTAAACATTGTTTTTGGCATTTCTTGATCTATTTTTAAAATTAATTTGTTATATTCAGTTCTTTGATGAAAACCCATTTTACCAGGTTGAGCAACTCTCCACATCATATGAGCTTGAGCACACCAACCACCAGATCTTGCACCAACTCCTCTTTGTCCTTTTTCGGATTTTTTTGCTTTAAGGTTAACTCCGAATCTTTTAATAACTCCTTGATAACCCTTTCCTTTTGTTACAGCGTGAATATCAACTAATGATTTTTCAGTAAGAATGTCTGAAACTGGTATTTCTTTTTCAAAATTTTCTTTTACCCAATTTAATTGTTCATCTTTATTTCCACCTAAAGCAATTTCAAAAACTTCGGGTTTCTTTTTACCTAATGATGTCAATTTTGGTTGTGAATATGCAAGAATTCTTATTGAATCAAATTCTTTAATGTCCTCTATTTTTTTAGTATATTTTTTTGGAAGTTTTAATCTTCTTTTTAATTCAGGATCTAGTTTTGATGAAAGAACTTCGGTTGTAATTAGTTTTTTTTGGTAAAATCGAGCAGAAAGAATTTTTATTGGTGGACACTCAATCAGTGTCACAGGAATGGAATGATTAATGGTATTTTTCCCTTTGACTTCGGAACCCCACGCATGTGCCATTCCAATTTTATAACCTAAGAAACCTAATGGTTTAGCATCTTTGCCCGTCCAAGTTCTAACTCTAGCTAGGATTGATTTGGCTCTTTTTCTTGGCCAAAATTGCAGACTTCCATGTCTTGGGTTTAGTTTTTTTACCATTTTATTAAATTTGCCTATTGCGAAAATTTCTTTTTAGAATCACACTTTTCAGTGCCATCAAAACTTTCGTTTTGGTACGGACATACTGTCGTACTGAAAAAATTTTCTTTTCAGGCTGTATTTAATCTTACCGTCAAATACTTATTCATGGATTTAGAAGTTATTTATAAATGTTACCGTTTTTTAGTTTATTGCTTTTTATATTTTAATATTCGATTAACTGATTTATCAATCATTTTTTCTTCAATTATGCCTTCTTTTATTGCTTTTTCAACAACATAAATCATATTTTTTACCTCATTAACATTTTCAAAAGTAAGAATTATATCATTGTCTGCTTTGAATAAATCAATATACATTTGATCTTTATTATCGTAGTACTTTTTTAGGCCTTCCATTCCTATGTCATCAGTAATAATTAACCCTTCAAATTTCAATTCTTCTCTTAATTTTTTAATAAGTTCTTTAGAAACAACTGCTGGTTTTGAGTTTGAATTAATTGACCCATTAACAATTATGTGCGAAATCATAATTGCTTTTGCATTGGTATTTTTGTAAGGAAGTAAGTCTTCTTCTTCAATAGTGGCATATACTAACTCGTTATGGGGATCTTTTAATGATATTGTTTTACCTGGAAAATGTTTTAGTGTTGCAATTACGTCTTGTTCTTGTAATCCTTTTACATAATTATATGAAAAGTTTGAAATTTCTTTTGCATCTCCACTAAAACTTCTACAATTCCAAATTGTGTCGTTTAAATCAACAACTGGGGCTAAATTAATATTAAATCTTAATTCATTCATTATTTGTCCGTGTCTTTTTCCTAATTCGTATGCTTGTTTTTCTGTTTTAATATTTTTTAATGAAGATGAAATAAAAAATTCATTAAATGGATTTATGCAACCTTCCATGTCAGCAGCAATGAAAAGTGGAATTTTTTGATTTTGTAAATTATTAATTAAATTGATGAACTTTCCTTTACTTCCTTCGCTTCCTATGTATGCTCCACCGATTTTTAATTCTTTTATTCCTTCTATGTTCTCATTAATTCCGTGCATCATTATTTTTTGGGCAATTTTTTCTCTAAGAGTTAACTCTTCTTTGGTATTTTGAGAAACAATAACTAATAAAATAATTAATATAATAATTATGTTTGAAACTTTCATATTTGATTAAATAAATAAGAAGTATAAATAAATTTGTTTTATTTTAGAAATCTGGGTAAATTTTTTTTTTTTGTGTTATTGTTTTATTATGTAATTCTGCAATTCCTTGGGCTACAATAAATTCAATTTCGCCAATTGGATCTTTTTTTGATTTTTCAACTACAACAGGTATTGAATGATCTGCATCCTCTTTTAATTCGTTTATATATGTTAATAATATTTTAGAAAAAGAATTGCCAGTTTGTAATGACATTGACATTATTGGACGTATGTCTGATCTTCTACGGACTCCATACCTTAATCTTTCAGGTTGTCCTTTATCTTCATAAGAAAATATGTATGTTGTTTGTCCCATGGGTTAAAGATAATCCTCTGGTCTTTATATAGCTTATTGATTCTCTTTTGTAGTCTTTTTTTCAACATTATCTTTTTTTTTTTTATTGTTATTATTTTTGCTATTATTATTATTTGCAAAAGCTTTTCTTCTGGAATAATTAACTGGGTTTTTCATTTTTCCACACAAGTTGTCTGGCAAACAAATATTCATGCCAGTATAATACATTTCATTATTACAATTCGGTGGAAGTTTTTTTGCAGATTTTTTTGCATAATTTAATTGTCCTTTAATGTAAACTTCTTTTAAGAGATTTTTATTTTGTTTGTTCCATTCTTTTAATCTTTCATCAATCATGTCCCAGCTCCAACCAACACTAGAAAGAAAATTAATTAAAATAAACACTCCTCTTTTTTTCCCGTCATCCATGCCTTCAAAGATTTTTTTAATGCAAGGTGGAAAGAACTGTTCTGGAATTGCTTGGGTAATTTCTTTAAATTCTACTTTCTTTTTGACTTCTTCAATTTGAATTTTTGGTTCGAAATCAAAAGCTTGAATTATTAAGTCAGATGCTTCCCCTGCTTCAACATTTTCTCTGTTTAAGAATTTATCACCAATCTTAACTTTTTCAACTGCTCCATATTCTCTTTTAAAAGTCATTATTTCTTCAATTTTTATTGGTATGGAAATTAATCCTGACTTTTCATTAAAAGCATAAGGCATCCTGCATAAGTGTCTTGAAGAAATTAAAAGTGTGTCGATGTCAACAACTTCGAAAGGATCAAATAATCCATCTTTGATTAATTCTTTTTTTTCTTTTCCTATGTTGTTTGCTATTTTGTCCATATTATCTTGTCTTAATAACATTGCAGACAGGTGTTTTGATATCATTTCTTTAAGATAAATTGCTATTCTTCTTGGCCCTTCTGGAAATAATAATCTTGTTTCTTCTCCCAAAACATTATTTGGGAATGCTTCGAAAGGTACTGCTAAATGAAAACCATGATTTCCAGAAAATTTACATGTTAAGGATTTAATTCCATGATGTTTTAATGCTTTTGCAATTAGGTGTGCTGCCAATTTTGAATATTCGAAATGTGGTGTATCGATATCAATAACTAAGTCCCATCCTTTTCTATTTTTATCTGTATCTTTTTGACTCAAATCAGTACTTATCTGCATTGGATCAAACCATAATTCTTCTGAAAAATGAAATGAAGTTGCACCTTGTTTAACTAATTCTAAAACATCTGCAGGATTATTAATTACATCTGGCCTTTTACCATAACCATAATTTCCATTATAGTCATATTTGATTCCAATTTCTTTATCTGCAGCAGCTTCATAAATTGCATCTTGAATATCTTCTCTTTTATAGAATTCTAATACTTTTTCTTTATCAAGTGCTTGATCTTTCCCACCCATTGTAGAATGAATGTGTTATTGTTTTAATAAGATTTCGTTATGAGTAAAGAATAAATTGTTTTATTAATCACTTTTTTAATTTAACATAACTTTTATATAACCCTTAATTATAAAATAATAATGGCTTTTCAAAATCAATTTAAAACAGTAATTTTGTTAGCATTACTTACAGCTTTGTTATTATGGATTGGTAGTTTCTGGGGTACTAATGGTTTAATTTTTGGATTAATATTTGCTTTGGTTCTGAATTTTGGAAGTTATTGGTTTAGTGATAAAGTTGTTTTGGCAATGTATAAAGCTAAACCCATTACCAAAGAAGACAACTCTGAATTGTACAATTTAGTTATGGAAGTTGCTCAAATGAGTAAAATTCCTATGCCCAAATTATACCGAATTCCAACACAAAACCCGAATGCTTTTGCAACTGGAAGAAGTCCAAAATATGCTGCTGTAGCAGTTACTGATGGTATTTTAGATATCTTATCAAAACCAGAATTAAGAGGTGTAATTGCACATGAAATGGCGCACATTAAAAACAGAGATACGTTAATATCCACTATTGCTGCAACAATTGCCGGAGTTATTTCTTATGCGGCAATGATGGCCAGATGGGGTGCAATATTTGGTGGTTTTGGTGGAGGAGATAGAGATAATAATGGTGGAATTGAATTGATTGCTTTGGCAATTATAACTCCGATAATTGCAACTTTGCTTCAATTAGCAATTTCAAGAAGTAGAGAATATTTGGCAGATGAAACTGGAAGTAAAAATATTCATGATAGTTATTCGTTAGCAAGTGCTTTAGAAAAATTAGAAAACAATCATCACAAACTTACATTTGGAAATAAAACTACTTCTAGTTTATTTATAGTAAATCCTTTTAAAGGTACAAAATTTTGGAAATTATTCAGTACTCATCCTCCTACTTCTGAGAGGGTAAAAAAATTAAAATCAATGAGGTGGTAAAATGGCGGCAATGGCGTATGTATTAATTAGTTCAAGAAATGAACAAGATGTAGCAAAAAGATTATTGAATTATGAACTTGTTTCAGAAGTTCATGAAATGTTTGGGCAATGGGATATTATTGTTAAAATGGAATCTGATGCTATGGCAGATATTCAAGATTTTATTAACAATACTATTCGGGCAGATAAAGAAATCCAAGGTACAGAAACTTTAATAGTGAGTGATGTTTTCTAAACAAAAAATGATAGAGACAATTCTTGAGACAGTGCAAATGCATGGAGATGCATTGGAGTTTTGGTTATTATTTAAATCATTTGAGTTTGAAAAATATTATAAAAAGAATTATGTGCCAGGTCCTGACGATTTTCCCTTAGATTATGGGCAAGTTTCTAAGGGTTTTAGTTATGCTGCATCATGTGTTAATGTAATAAATCATCCTAAGGATGCTTTTTTAGATTATAGAAATTCTACTTTTCAAAAACATCTTTTAACTTTTTAGCTTTTATTTCGCCAATTTTGTCAATTTTTTTTAATTCTTCTTGTGATGCATTAATTATATTTTTTGGTGTTTTAAACTTATCTAATAATTCTTTTGCAAGTTTTAAACCTATGTCGGGCAATGAAGAAATAAAATATTCTTGTTGATCTTTTAATGAAATTCCTCTTTTTTGAGAATGGGGTGAGAAATTACTTCCTTCTTTTTGTTCTCTTTTGGCAATTGTAATTAACATTTCAGTTGTTTCACGAAAGTTTTTAGTATTAATAATTGGGATTCCAAAGGAAATAGCAATTGTTGCTAGCATTCCTCTTATCGCATTTGGGTGGACTTTTCTTACTGAAAATAAATCTTCATCTCCTTCAATTATCACAACTGGTTTTTTAAAATTGTATTTTAAATCTTTTATTTGTTCAAGTAACCTGCCATCTAATATTGAGTTGACAAAATCTGGTACTGCTTTAAGTTCCACTCCAACATTATCTGAAAGAACATAATCTGCAACTTCTAATTGTTTTAATTCTACTTTTATTCCCTTATTAATTAATTCTTTAATTGTTTTAGAAGTTTTTTCTCTGTGGTCTGCATAAATTTTAATATTTTCTTCGTATTCATTGAGTTTTGTTTGAACTTTATTTTCTTCTTCTAAAACTATTTTATTTTTCAAATCTTTTAGATGTGAATACATTTTTCTTTCTTTATGAAATGCTGACCATCTATATGCTTCATCTCTTGTGCCTTTTGTAACTAATACTTTGACATTACCTTTTTCTAATCTTCCAGTTCTTCCTCTTCTTTGAATGTGTCTAATTGCTGAAGGGACTGGTTCGAAAAATATCACTTCATCAACCTTTGGAATATCTAAGCCTTCTTCTCCAACACTAGTCATTACAATAACATTGAATTCATTATTTCTAAATTTGTTTAACATCTCAATTTGTTTTTTTTGGGTCAATCCAGTTCCCGATCTTTTTGCTTGACCTACAAATAATTCTGCTTGAACATTTTCTAATTTATTTAATTCTTCAACAATTTTTGCAGCATTATCTCTAAAATTGTTAAAAACAATTGCCTTTTCATTTTTTTTTAAGGGTTTAATTAATTCAATTAACTTTGCAAATTTGGGATGTTCAATTCCTTCTTCAATTAGATTTTTAACAAGAATATTTGCTGACCGAAAATATAAATCCATTACTAAATTTTTTACGGCTTTTGTTTTAGTTTTTTTACTATCCTCTAACATCTTGTCAAAGTATTTGTTTAATGATGTTATTCCTTGACTTTCTAATAATTCTAATGCGTGATGCATTTTCATAATCTCTGCTAGTAAAGAAATAGATTTTAAAACGTCAAAGTTCTTATCTCCTCTTGCAATATCACCGTGTAATTGTGCTTGAATTCCTAACAATTCTTTTTTGCTTAATGTATTAACTTTTCTTCCTTTTATGACTTGTAGGTCTTCAATTCTTTTAGATTTAATTTTAATAAAATCAATCATGTACTTTTGTATTTTTTTAAATTCCTCTGTTAAATATACTTCTATATATTCTGTTTTAACCTCTTGAATGTACGGTTTAACGTCTGGATCCTCTTCAGTTCTAATTTCAATTGCTTCAACACTTAAGTTTGAACATATCTCTTTTATTTTTTCAATTTCGCTTCCAGGTGATGCTGTCAAACCCAATATTCTGGGATAATTTGCATGTTTTTTGTAATGTTTTGCTAACCATGTATAACTATAATCTTTAACTGCTCTGTGACATTCATCAAAAACTAACAAAGAAACATTACTAAAATTAATCCTATTTGAAACTATATCATTTTCTAATCCTTGAGGTGTAGAAACAATAATTTTAGATTCTTTGAATAATCGTTCTCTTTCATCTGGTTTTACGTTTCCTGTGAATAATACTATTTCTTTAACTTTTGTAAACTTTTGAAATGATTTTACGTGTTGCTCACACAGGGGTTTTGTTGGCGCTAAAATCATAATTTTAGAGTTTGGAAAATTCATTAATCTTTGAATTGCTAATAATATAAAAACAATTGACTTTCCCATTCCAGTGGGTAGAACAACTAATGTGTTTTTTTCTGCAGCTGTAGCTAGAATAGTTTCCTGATACAATCTTGGTTTTAAATCTTTAATCACTTTTTTGTTTTAGAAGGTAAGGTTTAAATAGTTTTGTAGTTTATATCTATAAATGATTGTTAAGTTTTTAGGAATTTCTGATTTAATTTCGGCTCTGTTAGTTTTATTAATACATTATGGTGTTGGAAATTTTAGATTTCCATTAATTGTTTCAATGTATTTGTTAATTAAAGGTTTTAGTTTTAGAAAAGATTTTCAAAGTTGGATTGATATTGCAATCGGCGTTTATATTTGGTTTGTATTTTTAGGATTTGCAACTTTTTTAGATTATATTATTGTTTTATATTTAATTCAAAAAGGATTTGTTAGTTTCATTTAATTATTGGAATATTAATATAATTTCCATCAAAATTTAAATAATCATCAATTCCTTGTATTGTTAGTTCGCTTGTATTTTTTGGGATTTTATTTTTTGAAAAAAATCTTTTAGATTTAAATTTATAATTTTCTCTTTTCAAATCTAATTCTCCCTCTATAATTTTTCCCAAAAAGGTGTAAGAAATCCAATGTTGATCTTCAACCATGTCTTGATATATGCTAACGCAACCTTGTACTTTTACTAAAAAACCCGTTTCTTCTTTTACTTCTTTTACTACGGTATCTTCTAATGTGTCTCCTTTTTCAACAGTTCCACCTGGAAGGTCCCACAGTCCTATTCTATTGTTAGATGTGCCACTTCGATTCATTAATAATATCTTATTATCTTTTTTAATAATTACACCAATTCCTGTTCCAGGAACTAATCGTCCTTCAATTTTTCTTTCTTGAACTCGATAAAATTCCATTCTTTCTCCACAATAAATTGCTAAATTTGCACCTCTTCTTAATGCTAAACTCATTAATGCACCATTGTAAGTTTCAAAATCATTAAATGGAATGTTTGCATAGGTTGATTTATATGTATTATCAATTTTAAATTGAGCAAAAATTCTTTTTTCATCATCAACAGTTGCGACATGAATTTTCTTTATGTCTACTTTTGAATTTCCTGGGACTTGTAATGTATAAATCATTTAATTAAGAAATAATTGTTTTAATATAAAGATTAACTTTTGTAGTCTCTTTTATAAAATAAGGTGATAAATCCAATAAAACCTATTACTATGCCGGAAATTAAAGCAATCCAAATGCTTGCATAATACATTAAAGTGACTGCAAAAACACTCACAAATCCGACTATAAAAGCATATTGATAAAATGATGCAAATAGTATATGAAATCCATCATATTTTGGTGCAGGTATTAGTGAAAAAAATGCAATTAAAATGTTAGCTCTAATTATTTTTTCAACAATTGGGTTTCCTATAAAAAAACTTAATATTGCTGCTAAAATTAAATTGGCAATTATTCCATGAAATGCCATATAACCGTAATCTCTAAAATAGGGTCTATATTTCCATTTTCCAATTCTTAGTTTTTTAACACTTTTAACTTCCATGTAACCAGGTGCTAAGATAAAACCAAAACCATCAAATAATACTGCAACAAAAGCTCCAATGCCCAGACCTATATGATTTATTACATATTGAACTTCATAACCTTTTTTTAAGGCATAAAGCTTTTCACCTCCAAAGTGTATCACTATTGCAATAAAAGAAGCAACAAACATAATTACTAGGTTTTCTAGTCCCGCATTAACATTAAAACTACTTTCTCCCCACATTCTCCATGAAAGTATCACTCCTGTAACAAAAGCTACAAGTACAAATAGCCACCATTCTTTTTTTGAGAATTTTAAATTATGGATTCTTTTTCTAAGCATAATGTGTTTATAGAATAATTAGTTTATATATTTTGTTTTTTTAAAACCTTATTATTATTAGATTGTCTTTTTTTAAATTCATTCAAATTTTCTTTTTAACATATCAATAACTTCTTCTTCATGTCCTGCTCCAATAATTAAAAATAATTTTTTATCTGGAAACTTTTTCATTAGTTTTGCAACATTTCTAGCAATAACTACATTTCTGTCAGAAATTAATACTTTGTAAACGGAAGGATATTTTTCTTTAACTTCTAAGACCATGTTTTTAATTACTTCTTTTGAAGGGACTGTTCTTAAATCAAAAGGTATTTTTCTTTTTTTGAATGGTGCAGTAATAATTTCTTTGGCAAGATTAAATTTTTCTTTCCATGTAAACGCCTTGGACATATTTTTTAAAGTAATTTCAATTTCTTGGTCAACAAAAGCTAATGAAATTTTATTTTTTTCAGCTTCTTTAATTGCTGCTAACATTTCATCCCCTGGTTTGGTACCCACTAATTTGCCTAACTTTTTTTCGGCCCATGCTCCAATTATCATAAACAAATATCCTTTTAATCCTATATGTTTAATGTCTTTAAGAGAAGTTTTTCCTCTTTTTCCAGACTTTAATGCAAAGAATCTTTTTTTATCCAATTCTAAGCAGATTATGTCTGGTTTTTCTTCATTTATTGTTTTTTTAACTTCTTTAATAGAATCTTTTGAAATGTGTGAAGTTCCGAGTATTATTAAGTTTTTTATATCCATTATGTGTTATACATCTTTATATTTTAAAAAGATTGTTAAACATCATCAAAACATTTATAAATATAAACAGAAATATAATTTATTATATTTATTCAAGGAGGGATCATTATGCTTAAATTAAAAAGATTAACTGAAATGTACGATGTTAGAGTTTATACTGACGGTGGGGAATATTTTGGAGATGTGGAAGAATTAGTTCTTACTAAAACTAAATTAAGTTTGTGGAGAATAAAAGCAACTAAAAACTCTTTTCTAAGTAGTGTTTTAGGAGGAGCAAAAGGTGTTTTAGTACCTCATAACTTAGTTAAAGCTATTGGCGATATCGTAATTATCTCAAGATCAGCAATACCTAATTTTGGTCATGAGAAAGAAGAAGCTTAAGTTTTTAATTCTTTTTCTAATTTTTCAACATTTTTTTTTAAACTATCTATTGTTTTATTATTATCTTGTTGGTTTAATAAACTGCCACATTCTGGACATTTAAAATCATGCTCTGTTGCATTGAAAAAGTCCATTCTTACGCATGCTTGAGGACACAAAAAGAAATTTCCCTTATTTTTTTCTTCTTTTTCTAATCTTTCTTTATATTTTTGAAGTCTATTTTTTTTTAATGTAACAATTAATTCAAGAACTCTTTTTGGATTAAAGGTCCAATAACTAATATACCATCCTTTTATTCTATCTTTTTTTCTTCTATATGTCACTAAATGTTTGCTATGGAGTCTGTAAAGAATGTTTCGTACTCCGTGAATTTCAATTTTTGTATCATCGGCAATTTTAAATTCAGATATATCTTTTTTCCCTTTTAGATAGAAAATAATATCTAAAGCATCGTCTCCTACTGCTTCAGAAACTACCTCAGTAATCAGATTTTTGGTTATTGATTTTTTTGCCATTAGAGTATAATTTATTGATTTATTCTTTTATAAATGTATTGAATTAATTGGATTTGTCGTCTTTAGTTGTTGTGTTGATTTTTTCGATTATTGAGTCTATATCTTTGTCGGTTTTACCGTGCATTTTACATCCTTGTTCAACTGTTTCTGAGTGAGCCATCATACAACCCAAACAATGTAATCCTTCTTCATGCAAGATTTTAGCCGATTCTGGGAAACTATCCAGGATTTCTTTAAATGTCATGTTTTTTGTAGCCTTCATAATTATATAACCTACTTTTTCCTTTATATATTTTTTGAAATACATTCTTAACTTTAGCCTAAATTATATAAAGATATTGGTTTTCACTACTCCTTAGAACTAAATGTTATTTTTTTCATTGTTTTTGCAGAATATATAGAAGTTCTTTCTTTACTTAAAGTTTTTAGAATATAAGGAGCAATAACTCTTGGTACTTCATCTTTTACGAATTCTGATATAAAATCAAATTTCCATTTATTTTCAAATATGTCGATGCCGTGTTTAAATCCTTGCATAAGGTCATATTTTTCTGGATGGTCTGCAAGGTAATAGAAAAAATCTTTTTGATATAAGCTTATAAATTCTTTTTTGCATTTTGGATCTTTTGATAATTGTGCAGCTGTTAATCCTATTGTTCGTTCTAAATAGAAATTATCAAAAATTATTCCTCCAAGACTCATCTCTCTTTCATTTAATGAAATTTCTTCATATGCCGAAATTGCTTTTTCAATATCATCTGTTTTTCTTAATATCGAAAGAGCATTTTTTAATTGTTTAGCAACACCCAAATGTTTTTGAACCATATTGTTTGGATCCATGCCTTCTATATGTATTGCTTTTCTTAGTTGTTGTGAAAATTTATCAAATAAATTAGAAAAAGGTTGCATTGTTTTTGAAGGAACACATAATGCAGAATAAATATAAGTTAAATTTTCTTTATTTGTTTTAAAATAATGCCCGTTAGGTTTACTATCTCCGACTTCTCTACGTCTTGAATTCTTTCTATTTGATTTTGTGGGATCCCATTTGAGCACTTGTATGCATATTCTTCAAGAAGATAATTATAATCTGATGATGTTATGCCTCCTTGATTGTGTCCTAAAAGTTTTTTCCATAAAAGAAGTGTAAGGTGCGTTTCAGTAATTGTTTGTGGTGGATTAAGTACCATGATATTGAGTATTGGTGAAATTATATAAAGATTGTTTATCTTAAATAGTATTGTTTAATAAGGTATAGAAATTAATTATTCTCTACTCTTGGTGCTAAAATAAAACTCAGTTGTACTTTGTCTAACTCTTTAAAATCTAATTTTAATGGATATTCTTTATCATAAAGAATTGTAACTTTATTAGAAATCTTACTTCCTCCAATCATTTTTTTAAAGTACTCAATTGAATATTTTGATTTTATTGGATCTTGTTCATCATTAGTAATTACTGTCTCTTTATCTGCATCAATTTCTACTTGAGCTTTTGATAAGTTTCCCTCACCTTTAATTGTTAATTTTTTTGGCTCACAAATTAATGAAACGGATTCAGAAACAACACTTATGTCTTCAATTGCTTCATTTAAAATATCTGTACTTGTTTCGATAATTACTGGAAATGTCAAATCTGGAACTTTTTGTTCTTTATCATCTAAGTCAATAACTGGTATTGAAAATTTTCTAGTAGTATTTGATTTTAATGTAACACTTAATTTAGCATCATCACCAAATTCAAGAGTTAAAGCATCATTTGATTTTGCTCTTCTTAAAATTTGTTTTAAGCTATTTAGATTGATGCCTATTTCTACATCTTCTTTTATTTTATATTCAACAAAACAACTAGAAAGTAATTTGAAAACAACCATTGCAACATTTGCAGGATCCATAGCAACCATTTCAATACCGTTAGACGTTACTTTAAATTTTGCTTCAGTAACTAGTTCAGAAATAACGCTGATACTTTCTTTTAGATATTTTGGTTCTGCTAAAGTTAATTTCATTTTTTCTCTATTTTTGAAAAATTCTTGTATTTATAAAATTTTGTATTCTTCTCCATCTTTAAGTAAATGTACATTTGGAAAGTTCATTTTTTTACATATTTCTTCCATTCCCTTTTTCATTTTTTCATCTCCGTGGGCAGGAAAAACATGTTTTGGGTTTGTCATTAATAGAATATCTTTAAGGTCTTCTCTTGCTGCATGTCCTGAAACATGAATATCTTTGAATAATCTTACTCCATATCTTTTTAATTCTTTTTCTAAAATTGCTCTATTTTCAATGTTTGTTTGAGTAGGAATGGTTTTACATGAAAAAATTACAAAATCTTCATTAGAAAATTCGAAGGGTGTTTCTCCATTTGCCATTCTTGATAATGTTGCTTTTGGCTCTCCTTGATGTCCAGTAACAACTAAAATATATTTTTCTTTTCCTTTTTGCATTACTTCTTTTAGTTTATTGTTAATTTTTCTTCTAAATCTTATTATTTCTGCATCTTTTGAAAAGTCAATAATGCCGACATTTTCTCCAGCATTAACATATTTATTTATTGATCTTCCCAAAAAGATTAATTCTCTATCCATTTTTTTTGAAAATTCTACAATGGATTTCATTCTTGCTAAATGAGATGAAAATGTTGAAATAATGATTGCTTTTCCTTGAGAATAACTTCCAAGTAAAATGTCTTTTAACATTTGTTTAGCAACGCTTTCAGAAGGCATTTTTCTTTCATCGTTTGAATATGTTGAATCAACAATTAGAGCTAAAACATTATCTAATTCTTCTAATCTTTTAAAATTTGGTTTTTTACCCAAGGTCGGGTAAAGATCAAATTTAAAATCATTTGCGTAAAGGATTGTTCCATATTTTGTATGTATTGCACAAATTACTGTTTGTGGCGTTGAGTGTGTTACATTAATGAATTCAATAGTTATATTTTCTGTAAGTTTTAAAGAAGAGTTTGGATGAACTGTTCTTATTTGATTAGGTATTTTTATTTTTTCATCTCTTAATATTGTTTTTAAAACTTCTGAAGTGAAAGGTGTACAAATTATTGGCGCATCATAATTATCGGAAATGTATGGTATTGCTCCAATGTGGTCCAAATGAGCATGTGTTGGAATTATTGCTTTTACTAAATGTTTCCAATCATCAATTTTTTTTATATTTGGAACTGCTCCTACCCTTAACAAATCTTCTGGTAAAATTTTAATTAAATTTTCATCTTCAGTCAAATTTATGTAATTGTCAAGATGTATTCCCATGTCACAAATAATTACTTCGTCATCAACTCTTATGGCAGTCATGTTTTTTCCAACTTCATTATATCCGCCTATTGCTCTTATACTTATCATAAAAATAACCTCTGGTAGTTTAGAAAAACATTATTTGCAACTTCTTCCTTATCAAAACCTTTAATTTCAGCAATCTTTTTAATTGCAACTTTAACATTTTTTGGTTCATTAATTTCATCTTTAACTGGACCTAAATGTGGTGCATCAGTTTCAGTTAATAATTGATTTATGTTTACCAATTTAACTGTTGTTTGAAAGTTTGATGCACGATTAACATTTGTGGGTATTGAAAAATAATAACCTAACTCTGCTGCTCTTTTAATTAAACTTTTTTTTCCAGAAAAACAATGCATCATTACTTTATTTGCTTTTTCTTTTTCTAAAATATCTATTACTTCTTTTTCAGCTTTTCTTGAATGAACAATTAAAGGTAAATTTAATTCTTTGGCAAGTTTGATCATTTTTACAAATAATTCTTCTTGTTCTTTTTTATTTACATTTTCGTCTAAAAAATCCATTCCTACTTCTCCAATTGCCACAATATTTTTCTTATTATCTCTAATAAAATTAATTTCTTCATTAATGTCAAATTCTTCGTATGTTTTTCCAGTTGATTCACATTCTTTTTTTAATGCATTTGGCGGGTAAATTCCGATAGAACATTTTACAATGTCATATTTTTTAGAAGAATCTAAAGCTTTTCGGTTTGTTTTTTTGTCAATTCCTGATGTAATTATAATTTTCACATCATTTTTTTTACTTATTTCCATTATTTCATCTAAATCTTTTAATAAGTCCAAATGACAATGAACATCTATTAGTTTCATATATTATGGCATTAATTGAATGTTTAAAAATGTTTTTAACCTTTTTCAACAAAAACCTTTAAAAAACAATGTCCTTTCTGTTTTTATAAGGAGGTTCAAAATGGAAGAACATAATAGCAAATTTATCAAAATTCGTTGTCCAAAATGCAATAATGAACAAAATACTTTTGGAAAAGCTTCAACAGAAGTTAAATGCCTAGTTTGCGGAACACCTTTAGTGGGTTCAACTGGCGGAAAAAGTAAAATTAATGCAAGAGTTTTAGAGGTATTAAACTAATGTTGTTAAACAAAAAAGGCTTTCCTGATGAGGACAGTTTAGTTTTAGTTACTGTAACAAAAGTTAATCCTAACTCGGTTTTTTGTGTTTTAGATCATCATGAAAAAAGAACTGGTTTAATTCACATTTCTGAAATTAGTCCCGGAAGAATTAGAAACATAAGAGACTATGTTGTAGAAGGAAAAAGGATTGTTTGTAAAGTTTTAAGGGTTGATAAAGAAAGAGGCCATATTGATTTAAGTTTAAGAAGAGTTACAGAAATTCAAAAAAGAAATTTTAATGAAGGCATTAAACAAGAGCAAAAAGCTGAAAAGTTGATGTTGAAATTTGCAGAACAAAATAAAATATCCAAAATTGATTTAAATAAAGTTGTTGAAAAAATAGCAAAAGAGTATGAATTTGTTTTTGATTTTTTTTCAGACCTTGTTGAGAATAATATTAAAGCTTCTGAAGTAATTGATTCAAGCATTGCAGATAAACTTGAAGAGTTTGTTAAAGAAAAAATACAACCTGAAAAAGTGCAGATTAAAGGTAAACTAAAATTATCACTTTTTCAATCTGATGGTGTTGAATTAATTAAAGATTTATTAAGTGATGTTGCTGATGATTCAACAAAAATCACATACTTAGGTTCTGGTACTTATTCACTTTTAGTTGAAAGTAAAGATTTTAAGGATGCAGAAAAGATTATAAAACAAAAAGTGGATAAAATTGAAGAATTAATGGAAAAAGATAAAGGTGTTTTTGCTTTCGAGAGGCAGGAATGAAGCACATTATGAAATGTTCTAAATGCAATGCTTATACTATAAAAGAAGAACATTGTAACGAAAAATCTATAAACCCCAAACCACTTAAGTATTCTGTTCAAGATAAATTTGCAAAATATCGAAGGATGTATAAAAATGAGTTGGAAGGTAACTAAGAAGACAAAACAAACTTTGAAAGAACCAATCTTATTAGTTGGTCTTCCGGGTATTGGTAATGTCGGCAAAATCTGTGTTGATTTTATTATTGAAGAATTAAAAGCTAAGAAAATGTTTGAATTTTTTTCTAATACTTTTCCAAATTCTGTTTTTGTTAATGAAAAAAATTTAATTGAGCTTCCTTCTATAACTATGTATTATAAAAAAAGAAAAGATAAGTCTGATTTGTTATTTTTAACGGGGGACGTTCAACCTTCAACCGAAAAAGATTGTTATGATTTTTGCGCTATTGTTGATAAATTAGCTCAGGATTTAGATGTTAAAAGAATAATTACATTAGGTGGAATTGGATTAAAAGAAGAGCCTGTTTTACCTAAAATGTTTATTACAGGTAATAACAAAAAAGAAATTGAAAACTTCAGTAAAAAAACAAAAATTGAAAAGAAAATTTATGGTGTTGTTGGTCCAATTATGGGTGTAAGTGGAATATTACCAGGAATAAGCAAAATACCTTCTTTGATTTTTTTAGCTGAAACTTTTGGCCATCCTTTTTATGTTGGGATTAACAGTGGAAAAGTAATTCTTGAAGTTCTTAATAGCAAATTTGGTCTTAAAATTAAAGTTGATAAACTTGCTAAAGAAATTAAAGAAATCGAAGAAGAATCTTTAAATAAAACAAGAAAGCTTAAGCAAGTTTTTGATAAAGAACCAAGTGTTAATTATATTGGATGATTAATTTATCAAGAAGATTTTTAAGTTTTAATTTATTCTTAATTTTAATATATATAAAATTTCATAACATATTTCTAGGTTAATTTAAAATGATAAAACAAAAATTTAAAAAAGTTATTGTGAGTCAGTAACTTTTTAAAGATTGGTTGCTTTTTATTTTAAATATGAATAATGATTATAATCCCTATAGTATTGTGAAAGATAAATTTGAAATTTTTTTAAATAAACTGGATGAAATATATAGAGGGGAAAATTCTAATGATGTTTTATTATTTACTTATGGTAAATCAACAATACATATTCAAGATGTTGTTAAATTTGCTTCTAGTATTCGACATATAGCCGGCGGAAGAAAGTTTCGAGCTTATGGACATAATTTATTTAAAGGTAATACTCGTCTTGGTCGATTTCATACAATAACTACAAATGAACAAATTAATGTAGTTTATAGTGGTTATGAAAACGGCGAAGGACAATTAAGGTTTAAGATTCATTGGCAAGATGGATTGACGATAGATTCAGGAGTGGATGAACTTGAATCAAAATTTTTTAAAAAAATGGTTAAATCTGCTTTAGAAAAATCTCTTGATCAATGAGTTTTTTCGTGAAGCAATTTTTTTAATATATTTTACATGTCTGAAAATGTTTTTATTTTCAAAACATTTATATTCTTTAAATTCAGAATTTAATTAAAGAGGTGACAATGGATTTTAAAATTACTAGAGTTAAAGCTAGAGAAATTCTTGATTCAAGAGGTAGTCCTACAATTGAAGTAGATATTTTTGCAGGCAATATAATGGCAAGAGCAGCAGTACCTAGTGGAGCATCAACAGGAATCCATGAAGCCTTGGAATTAAGAGACAAAGGAAAAAGATACTTTGGCAAAGGCGTTTTAAAAGCCGTTAAAAATGTTAGATTAATAGGTAAGAAAATAAAAGGAATGGATCCTCTTGATCAAAAAGCACTAGATGAATATATGATTCATTTGGATGGTACTGAAAATAAATCTAAATTTGGAGCAAATGCCATTTTGGGAATAAGTATGGCCAATACAAAACTTGCTGCAAAAATAAAACAGGTTCCATTATACAAACACATTTCACAATTAGCAAAAACAAAACCTAAACTTCCCACACCTTTTTTTAATATAATTAATGGTGGTAAACATGCCGATAACAAATTATCTTTTCAAGAGTTTATGATAGCTCCAATTAAAATTAAATCTTTTAAAAATAAGTTAAGAGCAGGATCTGAAATTTATCATATTTTAAAAAAAGAAATTCATGCAAAATATGGTAAAGGAACAACAAATGTTGGCGATGAAGGCGGATTTGCTCCTCAATATTTTAAAAATGTAAAAGAACCTTTAGAAATAATTACAAAATCAATTAAAGATGCAGGTTATGAAGGTAAAGTGAAAATTGCAATGGATGTTGCAGCATCTGAATTCTTTGAAAATGAAAATTATAATGTTGATGGGCAAGTTTTAAATTCAAAATTGCTTCATTTAAAATACAAAGAAATAGTGAAAAATTATCCTGTTATTTCTATCGAAGACCCATTTCAAGAAGATGATTTTGATTCAACTGCAAAATTAACTAATGAAATTGGAAAGAAAGTTCAAATTGTCGGTGATGATTTACTCGTAACAAATGTAAATCGAATTCGAATTGCAATTGAAAAAAAATCTTGTAATGCTTTATTGTTAAAAGTTAATCAAATAGGCACTGTTACTGAAGCAATTAATGCTGCAAAATTAGCAATGAAAAATAATTGGAAAGTTATGGTAAGTCACAGAAGCGGAGAAACTTCTGATTCTTTTATTGCCGATTTAGTTGTAGGTTTGGGAACTGGCCAAATAAAATCTGGAGCTCCGTGTAGAAGTGAAAGACTTGCAAAATATAATCAATTATTAAGAATAGAGGAAGAGTTATGAAAAATAAAAGTTTATTTTTAAAAACTGCAATTTTAGCTGCAAAAAAAGCAGGAAAAGTCACTTTAAAGTATTTTGAAAAAGAATTAGAAATTGATTATAAGGCTAAAAATGAAATCGTTACTAATGTTGATAAAGAAAGTGAGGCAGTAATTATTAAAACCATAAAATCTAAATTTCCCGATCATTCAATATGGAGTGAAGAACTTGGAGAAGAAAAAACGGGTTCAGAATACAGGTGGGTTATTGACCCATTGGATGGCACATTTATTTATGCACATCAAGTTCCTCTTTTTGGTATTTCAATTGCTTTAGAAAAAAATAACAAACCTATTGTGGCAGTCACTTATTTTCCAGCAATAAAAAAAATGTACTATGCTCAAGAAGGAAAAGGATGTTATTTTAATGATAAAAAAGTTAATGTATCTGAAAATTTTGATTTTTTTCTTGTAACTACTGATGCTTTACGTTATCCCGATTATATACTAAAACCTTTTCACAAAGAATTAGTATCAAGAAAAATCAGTATTAAGTCTTTTGGGTCTGCAGCTTATGATATGTCTTTAGTTGCTAGCGGGAATGCAGATGTTTGTTTTGTTTACAATATTAAACCAGGAGACATAGCTGCGGGTATTTTATTAATTAGGGAAGCAGGAGGAGTAGTTACAAATTTATCTGGTGAACAAGCAACTTCAAAAGATAAAAACATAATTGGTTCAAATAAAAAATGGCATTCAAAGATATTAAAAAAAATAAACCACTAATCTTAGTAATTTTAGATGGGTGGGGAATTAATAAAAATAAAAAAGGTAACGCTATAATTGGCGGTGATACAAAATTTATTGATTTTTTAAGATTGAATTATCCTACTTCTAAGTTAATTGCTTCAGGCGAAGGTGTCGGTTTACCAAAAGGTTTTCAAGGAAATTCCGAAGTGGGTCATATTAATCTCGGGGCTGGAAGAGTTGTTTACCAAATGCTTAAAATAATTAATAGAAAAATTAAAAATCATAGTTTTTTTGAAGATGAAGAATTAATTCAAGCAATTGAAAATTGTAAAAAACATGATTCTACTCTACATTTAATGGGTTTACTTTCTGATCAGGGAGTTCATTCTCATCAAAATCATTTATTTGCTTTAATGTTGATGGCAAAAATGCACAAAATAAAAAAAGTAAAAATTCATATATTTACTGATGGAAGAGACACTCTTCCAAAATCTGCTTCAAAATATTTCATTGAGTTAGAAAAAAGAATTAAAAAATATAACATTGGAGAAATTGTAACTGTTTGTGGCAGATATTACGCAATGGATAGGGATAATAGGTGGAACAGAACAAAGAAAGCTTATGATACAATTGCCGAAGGTAAAGGAAAAGAATTAACGACTTGGAGAGAGTTAGTTAAAAAATCATATTTAAAAGGAACTAGTGATGAGTTTTTCATACCTTCTTCAAAAAAAAGTTACAAAGGTATTGAAAAAAATGATTCTATTGTTTTTTTTAATTATAGATTAGATAGGGCAAGACAACTAACTCACGCATTAACTGATTTATTATTTAAAAATTTCAAACGAAAAAAGAAAAAAATATTTTTTGTTGCTTTTGCTCCATATTACAAAAATATACTTGGAAAAATAGCATTTCATGAACCTTGGTTACCTAATGTTTTAGGTGGTGTATTGGCAAAACATAGACTTAAACAATTTAGAATAGCTGAAACTGAAAAATACGCACATGTAACTTATTTTTTCAATGGTGAAAGAGAAAAACCCTTCAAAAATGAAACTAGATATATCATTCCTTCTCCAAAAGTTGCCACTTATGATTCTACACCCGAAATGTCTGCATATAAAATCACTAAAAAAATATTGGAAGTAATACCAAAATATGATGTTATAATTGTAAATTATGCAAATGCAGATATGGTGGGTCATACTGGAAACTTTAAAGCAGCAAAAGAGGCTGTACACCATATTGATAAATGTGTTGAAAAGTTGTATGATGCAATTAAAAAGATTGATGGAACTATGTTAATTGCGGCAGATCATGGTAACTGTGAGGAAATGATCAATAAAGATGGTAAGCCAATGACTTCCCATACTTTAAATGAAATTCCATTTACATTAATTGGTACCCAAGTAAATGTTAAAGATGGAAAATTGGCAGATGTTGCACCAACTATTCTTGATTTATTAAATATTAAAAAACCCAAACAAATGACGGGAAAAAGTCTTATAATAAAATCGAGTTCTAATTGATTGTGAAACTTTATATTTAGTTCAAGTTATAATAAAACACAATTAAATTTATAAATGAGTCACTCACCCTCTAAACATGGAAAACGAACACTCGACATCATCACCCAAAAGGGATTTTTGTTTACAATTACTTGAAAAACACGGTGTAAAAGACAACATCTTGAGTCATTCTTTAAAAGTTAATGAAGTAGCAGTTTTTTTAGGTAATAAATTAGTAAGTAATCAAGAACTTATTGATTTACAATTACTTGATAGGGCAAGTTTATTACATGATTTAGGAAAGGCAGAAACTTTAAACACTCAAGAAAGTCATAGTGAAAAAGGATTTCAAATTATGTCTGAATTGGGTTATCCAAAAATAGCAAGAGCAATTAGACATCACAGATTGGCCTTTATTCTTGAAAGTAAATTTAACGGTTGGGAAGATTTGTTAGTTTTTTATGCCGATAAAAGAGTATTGAATAATCAAATTGTAACTATTGAAGAAATATTTAAAGATTTAAAAGAAAGATATGGCAATCAAATTGAAAATATTGAAAAAGCTTATCCTAAAGTAAAAGATTTAGAAAGACAATTATTTGAACATCTTAATTTTTATCCTGAAGATTTGAAAAACGTCATGGAATTGAAGATAGAAGTTTAACAACAACCTTTTTAATTCAATAACATTTGTTCTTATTAATGCAATTACAAGATATAAAAACTAAAATTCCTGAAGATTTATTTAATGTATTAAATAAAGATATAATTGAATTAAGACCTTCTCAAGAAAAAGCAATAAAAGCAGGTTTATTAGAATATAAAAATTTGTTAGTTTGTACTCCTACTGCTTCGGGTAAAACACTCATTGGTGAAATTGCATTAATAAAATCAATTATGGAAAGTAAGGGTAAAGGTTTGTATATTGTGCCTTTAAGAGCATTAGCAACTGAAAAATTCAAAGATTTTAAAAAAAGATATGAGGGCCTTATTAGAATTGCATTATCAATTGGAGATATGGATTCGGCTGATTCATACTTGGCAAATTATGATTTAATTATTTGTACATCTGAAAAATTAGATTCCTTGATAAGGCATAATTCTCCTTGGTTAAATTATGTGAAAACTATTGTTGTTGATGAAATTCATTTATTAAATGATATTTCTCGAGGTCCAACATTAGAAATAATTTTAACAATTCTTAAAGATATAAATCCAACTTTGCAAGTAATTGGTCTTTCAGCAACTATTGGAAACCCGGAGGAGCTTTCTTCTTGGTTAAAGGCTGAATTAATCAAAGATAAATGGCGTCCTGTTGTATTAAAAAAAGGCGTTTATTTAGATGGTAATATCGAATTTCTAGAGTAAAGTTTGAATTGGTTGTGAAAAATAAATTAATGTTGATAATACAAAGAAAAGTAAAATCCACAATCCCATCCATATTCCCCATGCAGAAAATGTATCTTTCCAAGTTCTTATGTAAACATATTTAATAATAATTAAAACTACAATTGCAATAATTATTGTAAAAATTATGTTTGGTAAATAAGAAAAAATAAATAATAATCCTGCAAATAAACTTCCAACGATTATATTTTTTTTAATATAATCATTTTTTTTCATAATAAAGAAACTAAATGCTAAAAATAATGTTGAAATAAGCGCAAAAATCATTGCAATTAATAATCTAATTAAAATTTCAATTACCATTCTTTTCCCATTATTGTAATAAATGATATTCCGGCAACAAATCCTGAGATTCCTTCACTAATTCTACTTGTTAGTTTATTCTGGCTTAAATAACCAATTCCTCCCAATATTATAATTATTGCAAAAAATACTATTGTTGCTTTAATCCAAGTCTTGAAATATTTTTTTGTAAAAGTTTTATCAAAAATCTTTCTTATTTTAAATGCTGATCTTAAATTTTTATTAAAAACAAAAGATAAAATCGCTGCAGGAGTAACGTATATTGTTATGATTAATAAAAATAACCAAGCAATAAAAGGAATTGGACTCAAAGTAACTTGGGGTAAAGTTGAAGTAAATATTACTTTTAGAATTGTCATACCAAATATCCAAATGCCATATAAAATCAAAGGAATGGCATAAATTGCACATATTAAGGTAACAAAAAAGCCATTTACAAATAAGTCTCCAAAATTTTTCCACTTTGGTAATTCAAAATCTTTTTTGTTTGCCGATTTGGCACATTCCATTACATAACCTAATGAGAATAAGTTTATTATGGGGATTATACTTAATATAATACCAATTACTAATTTTTTAAAATCTGTAAAAGGTCTTTTAATAGCTTCACCAATAATATTCATAATTTCACCCCTTCAATAAAAATCTGATTAATTAGTTTAAATACTTTTCGAATTATAGG
>Ga0307929_1000344_pt1 | contig 47818 bp, 35 predicted proteins | sample AceLakmetage1330_FD_203160 | JGI IMG/M metagenome (GOLD analysis project Ga0307929, IMG submission 203160) | Saline water microbial communities from Ace Lake, Antarctica - #1330 | ecosystem: Environmental > Aquatic > Non-marine Saline and Alkaline > Saline | place: Antarctica: Ace Lake... | reverse complement strand
GAACGCTTGGGGTTTCCCCCGGACTTCCCTATTCCACACTGTGGAATAGGTGACCCAACTCCCCCTTCCATCGACAGCTCGGCATGCTTGTCTCTCCCTAAAGGGTCCCACTCTGTAATGCGCCGTTGCTCACTCGGAGGTCTAGCCGACGGCGCCGCTATGCGCTAGGGCAGTCCTTCGACGGACGTAACGTTACCGTAATGGTATATTGCGATGGCATACATGTGTGTCAGATCGCGGTTGCAAGATCGCGTTGCAGAGCAGGCGATTGCGCGGAACGCTTGGGGTTTCCCCCGGACTTCCCTATTCCACACTGTGGAATAGGTGACCCAACTCCCCCTTCCATCGACAGCTCGGCATGCTTGTCTCTCCCTAAAGGGTCCCACTCTGTAATGCGCCGTTACTCACTCGGAGGTCTAGCCGACGGCGCCGCTATGCGCTAGGGCAGTCTTACAACAGACGGAAATTTACATAGGTAAAATGGGCTCAGCTAGATTCTGAGGCATTTTGATGCTTTTCATTGCAATAGATGTTCGGCAACATATTGCTGATATGAATGAAGCTAGAGATACGATTGGACGACGGCTCACAGCCGCTCGTAAAGCGGCGGATCTTTCGCAGCGAGAGGTCGCAGAGTTGCTTGGAATTCCGCCACGTACATTGTCGTATTATGAGAGTCTGAATGGAGACCTGCCGTCCTCACTTCTCGTTCCGCTTTCCGACATCCTGGGTGTCGAAACGAACGAACTTCTCGGGATTGATACGGCCGAAAAGCCGGGACCGAAAGGATACCTTCAAGAGCGTCTGGAAGTCGTCCAGGAGATGCCTCGGAAGGACCGTCAATTTGTCGTTAAGTTTCTTGATCAGGTGATCGAAGACTACGACCGAAGACGGAGAACGAGCGGAAAAAGCACGGAAAAGTGATCGCGAAGTGGACGCCGATCCCAATATTACAGTGTATTGGATCTTTTTGAGGCGACTTTGAGAGGCGTAACGTGCTGTTGTTTAGATACTTGTACTGTCGCGCTCGGAGATTCGGAAGTGCCCCGTGAAGTTTGGCGTGTGAAGGCAGTGTTCACCCCACACGGCGGAAGCCGACGAATGGTTAACGTGTTAATAATAAATGCGTTACGCAATATACAGTTTTCCCTAATTTGCGTCTCACGACAGTTTTAGGGGGAAAAGTGATCGCCGATTGATCGCCGATTCCATCACTGCGTATCTCCGTCTCCTTGAGAATCCGTAGCTTCGTTTTTCCCTTTGGCTATCCTCGCGATCCGTGCTGCGATTGCGCCGATTGCCAGACGATGATGGGCGGCGTTCTGGTTAACGTATCGGGCCGTCGTGCTGAGCTGAGTGTGCCCCATGATCTGCGCGAGTACCGCTTGGTTGACTCCAGCTTCTGCTTCTAGAGAGCCAAAGGTATGCCTCAACGCATAGGGAGGCCGCGCTTTGATCCCTGCACGTCGGCACCAGCGTTTTAGACGCTGACGAAAGACGCCAGCCGTGTAGGGTTTGCCTGACTCATTGAGGAAGACATGACAGCGCCACGCGTGTCGAGCGATCTGGCGGTCAATAATTTCAACCGCATCGGACACAAGCGGAACCGTGCGCTTGATAGCGTCGCGCATAGCTTTCGAAGTCTTATGCCGCTGAAACTCCAAATACTCGTTTCCTTCTTCGTCTTTCATATAGTGCTGACGCTCCAACTGACGCAGCTCCGGTGGCCGCAGTCCTGTCAGTAACCCAAAGACAATCAAATAGGCTTTGGGGGTCACGTCTCGTCATTCGTCATTATGGTTGACGCTGTAGCGTGTGTGTGATCTATTGGATGGATGGCCAGACCGTTGAGAATTGATGTAGCTGGAGGATGGTATCATGTAATGTCGCGCGGCATTGAGCGGCGTGCCATCTTCTTGGACAACTCCTACTGCTTTCATTTCCTTGACCTCCTCGGCGAGATGACATCGCGCTTCAATGTTGAGGTACATGCCTATGTCCTCATGGGGAATCACTATCACCTGATCGTGCGAACGCCCGAGGCGAACGCGAGCCGGGCGATGCAGTGGTTGAATGTGAGTTACAGTGCGTGGTTCAATGCAAAACGCCAGCGTGCGGGCCATCTCTTTCAAGGTCGCTTCCGCAGCACGTTAATAGACGGGCATGGGGGCTGGTTGCTCGATATGAGCGCTTACCTGCACCTGAACCCGGTTCGCGTGTCCGTTCTTGGATTGACGAAGGCCGATAACAAGGCTGAAGCGCTGGGACTTGTGAAGCCGAACCGAGAGCAGGTTCTGGCAAGACTGAGAACGCTGCGTGATCACCGCTGGTCTTCATACCGGGCCTACGGAAACTATGGTAAGGTGCCGCCGTGGCTCTTCACCAAGGAAATTCTGCGCCGTGCAGGCGGACAGGCTGCCTATCGTAAGTACGTTCAGCAATACGTAACGCGCGGTATGGATCCTTCTGAGTTTGAGGGCCTGACAGAGCGTGTTGCGGTGGGGGGCAGAGACTTTCTCGACAAAGCGCGTTCTCTGGTGAGTAGCACATCACCTGAGCAGCCCGAAAGACGTTTCGTGACGCAACACATTTCTTTTGCCACTGTCGTGTCCGCTGTTGAGAATGTAAAAGGCGAGCAGTGGGAGGCCTTTCGCAATCGTTACGGAGACTGGGGACACTCGATGGTTCTGTATCTGGCCAGATTACGAACTGGACTCAGCTTGAAAGAGATCGGTAGTCTTTCCGGTGAAATGGAGTATAAAAATGTCAGCACTCGTGTCCGACGTTTCAAGAAGCGACTGGCCGAGGATCGCCACCTGCGAGAAATTGCCAATAGGTGCATGAAGAGAATGACGAATGACGAGACGTGACCCCGATATTCACATGTCATGCCTTTTCTATCTGGTGCTTTCGGAATGCCATGGCGCTTGAGGATGTTTCCGACCGTTTGATCACAAACCTGATACCCCCGTTTCAAATACGTTTCAAATAGGCGGATTGGACTGACGGCACAGAAGACCAGACACAGTCTGGTGCTGCAACGGCGACGTGTTGATTGCCTGTCCGTATTGCTTTTGGGGTACATGTGGGCGATGAGCGGGTTACGCGGGACAGTGTCGACGGACGCAAGACATGAGAATGGATCTGCCTTCCTGTGGATCTACGGGATCACGCTAGAAATCCGGCCAAGAAGAGCGGTATCTGCCCCCTTTGAGGTGTGTCGGTATGGGCAAAGACCAACTTGCGCTCGACGTTTACGCCCTTGAATTGTTGGCGCCCCTTGCCTTTTCCCCCAATTTCAACCACGAGGCCATCTTTCCGTCCTCCGATGAGATAGTCTGGCGTCTTGGCGCCACGCGTGCTCTTGAGGTAGCCAAAGGCGATGCCGGCCTGCTGCAGCATTCCGACAAAGAAATCCTCGCGAAGTCCCCCGATGGCATCATCACGATCTCTATAGAGGAGACGGCATGGCGGCGCCATTAGAATTTTGGGTTCACGAATCACATTGGTCCCTTCAGGAAGTACGCGGTACAGGACAAAGGCCTTCTCGAGGCAATCGACATACTGTTCGGCTTTGTACTTCGTAATGCCCAGATTGCGGGACAGGCTGGAATAGTTGATGCCGTCGATGCCAGATCGCCCTACAAATCGTAAGAGTCGCCGGATGTGCTCGAGTTCGTCGGTCGTGAGTCTTGCCACGGAAGGAACATCACGGGCGATGATCTTCTCGATAATATTGGCAAGGAAAGGAAAGGGATCCGGCTCTTCGAGAGCAAAAGGAAGCACGCCCCCCCGGACAAGATACTGTTCGAAGCACCTTCCGGCCTGAAGGTGCTCAACTGTCCATGCGCCCTCGAACAGCATATCCAGGTTACAAATAGGGAGGGACAAACTCTCTTTGAAAGCCAAGAATTCCCGAAACGAGAAGTTGGGGAGCTCCAACAGGCGAGCGCGCCGGGAAAGATCGTGTGCCGAGGCGTGCATGGCAAGTGCCACCGAACTTGAAAACAGGACACGAATATCCAGAAAGTCATACAGACGTTTCAGAAATCCGTTTGCGTCTGGCATAAAGTGTACTTCATCAATCAGAAACGTATGAAAGCCGTAGTGCTCCTTCAGTGTGCGAATGTCCTCCCAGAGATCGTCCTCCGGCGCAATCGTATCGGCTGAAATATAGCACGCTTCCTTATGGGCGAGGGCATACTGTCTCAGAAGCACCGTTTTTCCTGCCCCGCGTGGCCCTATAATGCCAGTGAAATGCTGGCCTTTCCACGCTTCCAGCTCGTTATAAAGGAAACGTCGCTGGACATATTTTCTACAGTTGGCTTTGGCAAGGTCGTGTAGTTCCAGAAGTCTCGTCGCGCTCATAACCATCCTTTCGTCCAATCATTAGACTAAATGCATATCATTCTGTCAAATGATTAGCCAATATGAGCCTATTTGTCAATCAGGGTCAGGGTCAAATGGTTTGCATGCGTCCATGGCACTACGCGTCCGGCGGTACGATCCTGACTTTCGGCTCCGCCGTAGACACGGGTGCAATCCTCTGGTGTTAGGATTGTATTTCTAAATAACCTGTTTGCAATAATGGAGCTGGGGCGCATTCGCACAGAAGACCAGACCAGGAGGTTGACAATTCACCGTTGGCAAGCGACTTCTGATAATCTCGTTTTTTCGCTTGCGCGCGACGTTCACAATGCGTATAATTCCAAAAGTTAATGACGTTCACGTACGCCAAGATAAGGGGGATAAAGATGAAGTTTATAATGCAGAGTGTGTTGTGTGTTGTGGTGTTGGCTTTTTGGGGTGTCTTGCAGGCGTCTGCTGAGGGGTGGTTGACTGATGTCGCGGAAGCAAAACGCGTTGCGGCTGAGAAGCAAATGCCGATTGTTGTAAACTTTTCGGGGTCGGATTGGTGCGGATGGTGCATCAAGCTTGGTAAGGAAGTGTTTTCGCAAGAGGCATTTCTGGCGTATGCCAAGGATAACGTCGTTCTGTTGGAAGCAGACTTTCCACGTCGAACCCAGCAGGACAAAGCAGTTGCCGCGCAAAACAAGGCGTTGGCGGGGAAGTATGGAATTCAGGGGTTTCCGACGGTGATCATTATAGATGCGACAGGCAAGGAGATTGCGAGAACGGGGTATCGCAGAGGCGGACCTGAGTCTTATGTTAAGCATTTAAAGGAATTGATTGCCAAAAAATAGCCTGAGTGCTTTTTCTGTAGCGGGTTGCGAGAGGGGGTTGTTATTAAATTAAACCTTCGGGCGGTCGCGCTGATCTTCTTGAGTATGGGGTTCGGAGGCGTGGGTATGAGTGCAACATTGGGGGAGTCATCGTCGTCGTCTCACACCAATAAGCTTATCCACTCTAATAGTCCTTATTTGCTTCAGCATGCACACAATCCTGTGGATTGGCAGCCATGGGGAGATGCCGCGCTTGAGCAGGCTCGCAGGGAAGATAAGCCCATCTTCCTTTCAATAGGCTATTCGGCGTGTCATTGGTGTCACGTCATGGCGCACGAGTCCTTTGAGAATGCGCGCATTGCTGAGATTCTGAATCGCGATTTTGTCGCCATCAAAGTGGACCGCGAGGAGCGGCCGGACATCGACACCCTTTATATGCAGGCGGTTCAGATGTTGACCGGTAGCGGAGGCTGGCCCCTTTCTGTATGGCTGACGCCTGATCTGAAGCCCTTTTATGGTGGAACTTATTTTCCGCCAAGCGACCATTCTGGTCGACCGGGGCTTGAGCGTGTGCTCCTTCATCTCGGCAAGCTCTGGAAGACAGACCGCGCCCAGCTTGAAGAGCGCGCTGAGCGGCTCACAAGCGCCATGCGTGAGTCATTGGCGGGAGATGCGGTTGTGGGCCCTACATTTGCCAAGGCTGGACTGACGGTCGATGGTGCTTTGGAGGCAGAAATTCAGGAGGCTGTTTCAAACGCCACCCAGACGTTTGTCGGCGAACTGGATCCCAAGTGGGGTGGTTTTGGCGGTGCCCCAAAGTTTCCTCCTAGCGGCACGATTCGCCTGCTTTTACGTGACTTTCATCGCACGGGGAACAAAGCGGCCTTGCATGCGGCAACCCTGACCCTCGACCGTATGGCCTATGGGGGGCTCTTTGATCAGATCGGCGGCGGGTTTCACCGTTATGCTGTAGATAACGTGTGGCTTGTTCCGCATTTCGAGAAAATGCTTTATGATAATGCCCTGCTCGTCGTGGCGTATACTGAGGCGTTTCAGCTAACGGGAAACCCACTCTACCGCCGCATCGTCACGGAGACGCTGGATTACATATTGCGCGAAATGGTGGATTCTGGCGGGGGATTTCATGCGGCAGAAGATGCAGACAGCGAGGGCGAAGAGGGGAAGTACTATGTCTGGTCTGTGGATGAAGTGATCGCGGTTCTCGGGAAGGACGATGGCGCTTTCTTTGGTGATCATTTTGGAATGTCGAAACGCGGCAATTTTGAGAGCCACACCATTCTTAATGTTACCACGCGTGAGCACGAAGACGCATCGCTTTCTGAGCGTGATCGGGCGCGTGTGAAGCGGTTGAGTGAGGTGCTGCGCAAGCACCGAGACGATCGTGTGCATCCTGGCCGGGATGATAAGGTGTTGACGGGTTGGAATGGGCTCATGATCTCGGCGCTTGTCAAAGGGTATCAGGTCTTTGGTGATGGTCGCTATCGCGATGCCGCTCTGCGGGCAGGTGTGTTTCTGAAGGAGACGATGGTGCGAGAGGGGCAGGTGTTGCGTGCTTATCGGGGTGGAAAGGCTGATGTTGTTGGCTACCTTGATGATTATGCGGCTCTGGCGATGGCCTATCTAGACCTTTATGAGACAACCTTTGACTGGGAGTGGATCCGAGCGGCAGAGGCGCTTGCCACGGCCCTGCATGCGCGGTTTGAGGAGGTCGGTGCGGGGGGATATTACTATACAATTGAGGGGCAAAGCGATTTGCTGTCCCGCACGAAACCGCTCATGGATAGTCAGGTGCCTTCGGGTAACACGCTGGCTGCGGGTGTGTTTCTGCGGTTAGGGATTTTGCTTGGTAAGGACGTCTACATGGAACGGGCTACTGAGGTTATCGAAGCGGTGCTATCGCTCGCACGGAAGCATCCACGAACGGTAGCCCACATGTTGTTGATAATGGATTCCTATGCATCCCCGAAAACGGAGCTGGTGTTGGTGGGGAATCGAGACGACGCAGATCTTCAGGTCTTTCGTGATATCGCCTATCGGCACTACGATCCCGCCCGTGTCCTGCTGGTCCACGACCCCGAGACCGACGCCTCCATTGACATTCCGCTGCTGGAGGGGCGTTTCAAGGTTGATGGTGCGACAACGGCGTACCTGTGTCGTGATACTATCTGTAAAAAGCCGATGACATCACCCGATGAGTTTGCTACTGTGCTTGTAGAAAATAGATAGCCTTATTGGAGTGGTTTAAGAAAAGGGAGTCTGCTTCACGCGCTCCCGAATACGGAAAGCACGTCCTACAAGCGTTTTGGGATTGTTTGAGTTGTCTGTGTAGGACGGGCTTCCCCGTATTCGGGGATCCCGTGTCAATGGATTCAGTATTGTTTCAAACGCTCTATCAGGATTCAGAAGGCACGAAAAATAGAGTAACGTTGATTTGGCATTTTCCTGTTGCGTCGGATTGAGAGAGGATAATATGGATACTGAGTTGAGAGAGGGCATCCACTGGGTTGGCTATGTGGATTGGAATGTCCGCGATTTTCACGGATATCGGACCAAGAGCGGGTCGACCTACAATTCCTATATTGTTCAGGACGAGAAAACGGCAATTATTGACACGGTTAAAGCGCCGTATGCTTCTGTGTTGTTGGATCATATTCGTTCGCACACACCGTTTGACAAGGTCGATTATCTCGTGGTCAACCACGCTGAGCCGGATCATTCCGGTAGCATCTCGGCAGTGATGGCGGCTTGCCCGAATGCGACGCTGATTTGCGACGCCAAATGCTGGAAAATACTGGGAATGCACTACGACACGACGGACTGGCCCCATCAGATCGTCAAGAGTGGTGAAACCCTTTCTCTGGGCAAGCGAACGCTCCAGTTTCTCGAAACCCCGATGGTGCATTGGCCTGAGTCCATGTTCACCTATATCCCTGAAGAAAAGCTACTCTTCTCCATGGATGCGTTTGGTCAGCACTATGCCTCGGCAAGCCGTTTTGATGATACGGAGCCGCTTGATGTGGTGCTGCATGAGGCAAAGACCTATTTTGCAAATATTGTAATGCTCTATGCCCGCCCGATTCGTAACACTTTGGCGGCGGCCTCTGGCTTGGATATTGAGATCATTGCTCCGAGTCATGGTGTGATCTGGCGCAAAAATGTTGGGGCGATTCTAAAGGCGTATCAGGATTGGACGCATCACAAGCCGCGAAAAAAAGTACTGATCGTTTACGATACTATGTGGAAGAGCACCGAGATGATGGCCAATGCCATTGCAGAAGGGGTTCTGGAATCGGAGGTGGACCTTCGCCTCTATAATGTCAATGCTTCGCACATTACAGAGCTGGCCACAGAGGTGCTTGAGGCTTCGGGTGTTGCGGTGGGATCTCCCACGCTGAACATGACGCTGATGCCTCAAATGGCGTGTTTGTTGACCTATTGGAAGGGATTGCGCCCTGCTGAAAAGGTTGGGTTTGCGTTTGGTTCTTATGGCTGGTCAAAAAATGGGGGGCCGACAGAAGTCGAGGCCTACCTTAAAGAGATGAAATTCGACCTTGTGCAACCCGCGCTGCACGTGCAATTTGTCCCCACCAAGGATGATCTTGAGGCTTGTCGGGGTGCAGGACGTCTGTTGGCCCAAAAGGCGTTGGAGAACCACACACGACTCCATCAACAAGAGGAGATATAGAAATGATTAGCAAAAACATGACAGATGCTCTCAATGTGCAGATAAACAAAGAGCTGTTTTCTTCGTATCTGTATCTTTCTATGTCATCCTATGCGTCGCATATTGGACTGCCGGGAGTGGCGAATTGGTTCTTCATTCAGGCGCAGGAGGAGTTGGCGCATGTGCAGCGCTTCTATGGCTACATTCTGAGTCAGGGGCAGCGGGTTATCCTGGATGCGATTGAGAAGCCTGAAAGCGAGTTTGCATCTGCATTGGCAATGTTCGAAGCGGCGCTGGTGCATGAGCAGTATGTGACTGGTTGTGTGAATGATCTCGTCAACTTAGCGGTGGAAGAGCGCGATCATGCCAGCCAGATCTTCCTGCAATGGTTTGTAACCGAGCAGGTGGAAGAGGAAGAAAATGCCTCTGATATTATTGCAAAGCTGAAGTTGGCAGGTGACCAGGGGGGTGGCCTGTTTATGATTGATAAGGAGTTGTCGGCACGTGTGTTTGTGCCGGCGGCGGCCTGATTACACAGTCCCAAACAAACGTATATTTTGTATTAACCCAATAAGCGAGGAGCAACACATGGCACTCAAAGGAACCCAGACAGAAACTAACCTGATGGCAGCATTTGCGGGTGAATCACAGGCTCGCAACCGCTATACCTATTCGGCTGCGGTGGCGCGTAAAGCTGGTTATCGCCAGATCTCGGAAGTCTTCGAGGAAACAGCCAATCAGGAGCGCGAACACGCAAAGCGTCTATTCAAGCTGATGGAAGGCGGCGAGATCGAGATTACGGGAACTTTTCCGGCAGGTCCAATTGGTGACACGTTGGAGAATCTGAAGCATGGAGCTGCGGGCGAGAATTTCGAATGGACCGAGATGTACCCCGGGTTTGCGCAGACGGCTCGCAAGGAAGGGTTCGAGGATATTGCCAAGGTGTTTGAGGCAATTGCGGTTGCTGAAAAACAGCATGAGAAGCGGTATCTCGATCTTGCAAAGAATCTGGAAAGCGGCAAGGTCTTCGTGAAGGACGCCCTGGTGGTGTGGCGCTGCATGAACTGTGGCTATATTGCGGAAGCTACAGAGGCGCCAAATGTTTGTCCGGCCTGTGCGCATCCGCAAGCTCACTTTGAGCTTTTGGCAGAAAACTGGTAGATCATTTTCCCTGCGGGTTTTCCCGTGGGGTTTTTGTATAAGAGAACACGAAGAGGAGAACAACAAATGGATAAGTATATTTGTAACTTGTGTGGCTATATCTATGACCCTGAAGTTGGCGACCCGGATAATGGCGTTGCTGCAGGAACTGCTTTTTCGGCTCTTCCTGAAGGCTGGGTTTGTCCTGACTGTGGCGCGGGGGTTGAGGATTTCGAAGTCACCGATTAATTTTCTGTTGCTGCTTTGGCCGGGGACTGCCTCTCAAGGCCGTCTCTGGCCTTTTTTTGGTATTGGGGGGAGTGGCACGCCCTCTATAGATATTGCCATGGCATTGAAACGCACTGAACACGGTCGATACAAAAGAGGCTGTTGTCATTCCGAGCTTGCCGAGGAATCTCAAGCATTACTGGGGCCTGAGATCTCTCGGCAAGCTCGGGATGACAGATTACGCGGTCTTTCCGTGTTCAGAGATGCCATAGGCACAAATATAGGCGGGCAAGCTCCGGGGGAATGGCACCCCGGCTCCAGGTGTGTTTGCATGTTGCCCCGACGGTTTAGGAGATTTGGTGTGTAGGCGTAGTGCCACAGGAGGATATCTATGATTGATTACATTCAAAAGGGTTGCTCATCGCTCCGCCACTTAACCCTCTATGCGCTGACCGCCGTTTTGTGTTTTGGGGCTTCATTTGCCTGCGCGCAATTTGGTGAGAATCCATTCTCGGTTGCGGTGGAGCTTCAGACCCCCACGGGGGCACCTGTATCGCTTTCCGTTGATTTTTCGGTGCCCGCCAAACACTATCTTTATGCCGCACAGCTTGCGGTCACCGCCGAAGGCGCTGCGCTGACGCCGCACGTTATTCCGCCTCCAGAGACAAAGGAAGATCCGGCATTTGGAGATTCGGTTGAAGTTTATGCCCACAACTTTCAGCTGATCTACCACGTGGCGAAGAATGCCACGTTTCCACTGAAGGTCACCGTTGAATATGGCGGGTGCAATGACTCCTTTTGCTTTGCTCCGGAGATAGAGGTGTTTGAAGTGTCACCTTCCGGTGTGACCGAGGGCCAGCCGCTCCCAACTGAAAATGCCGCAGAGAATGGTGATGCACGGCTTTCCGGGTTTCGCATTACGGGGCGTGATGCAGGATTTCTGAAGCCGCCCGCGTTTTTGGCCTTTCTCGATCGCGTTGAAGCGGGCGAGGGAATTTCGGAGAATATTGTTCAGGGGGTTTTTCGAAAGTATGGCGCCGTGGTGATGGTGCTGTTTGTTTTGCTGGGTGGACTTTTGTTGAACATGACCCCATGCGTGCTGCCGATGATACCAGTTAATATTGCCATCATCGGCGCGGGCTCACAGGCCGGTTCGCGGTCACGCGGGTTTGCTTTGGGGGCAACGTATGGTTTGGGAATTTCGTTGGTTTACGGGATTCTGGGGCTTGTGGTGGTGTTAACTGGCGCCCAGTTTGGAACGTTGAATTCGTCGCCTTGGTTTAATCTTTCTATTGCGATTCTCTTTGCCGCTCTCTCCCTGGCAATGTTTGGGGTTTTCAATATTGACTTTTCGCGCTTTCAATCGAGCGGCCCGAGCACAGGGGGGCGGGGCTCCTTTATTACGGCGTTCATGTTTGGTGGTGTGGCGGCGCTGTTGGCGGGTGCCTGTGTGGCGCCCATTTTGATTGGTGTTCTGGTCTTCTCAACGGAAGTATACCAGCGGGGAAGTGCTGCAGGGCTATTCCTTCCCTTTGTGCTTGGCTTGGGCATGGCGCTGCCATGGCCGTTTGCCGGTGCGGGGCTGTCTTTTCTTCCAAAGCCGGGGCAGTGGATGGAGCGCGTCAAGATTGGTTTTGGCGTCGTCATTCTGGCAGCGGCGGTTTATTACGGGCATCTCGGTGTTCGCTTGTTGGCTCCAGTGGAGACTGATGAGCATGTGGCGAATCCGGTGCTGGTAGATGATTTTGTCTGGTTAACCGATTTGGATGAAGCGTTGGCCGCGTCGCGCGAAACAGGAAAACCGGTTTTTGTGGATGTGTGGGCCACATGGTGTAAGAGCTGCAAAGCAATGAGTAAGACGACGCTTCAAGACCCACGCGTACTTGCTCGCCTGAGCGAGTACGTCCCCCTGAAGTTTCAGGCCGAGAATCCCAAGGACCCAAACACGAAACGCGTGCTTGATACGTTGGGTGTGAAAGGGCAGCCGTTCTACGTTGTGTTGCAGTCCAAATAGGAGCGAAATTCCATGGGCGAGATGATCACAAGCTTAAGTATTGTTGTTGTGGGCGCATCGGGAGATTTGGCGCGCAAGAAGATCTTCCCCGCGTTATTTGCACTCTATTGTCAGGGATTTCTTCCGCCGCAGTTCTCTATTTTTGGCTTTGCCCGATCCAAGATGGACAATGCCCGTTTTCGCGAGAAAATTACGGAGCATTTGACGTGTCGCTACGTACCGGGTGAATCTTGTGCAGAAAAGATGGAAGCGTTTCTGGCGCGTTGTTTCTACATCTCGGGGCAATATGATTCCTGCGATGCTCTGCTCGACCTCTATCAGGTCATGCACCGTATTGAGGAGGGCGTTCCTCGAAATCGGATATTCTATCTGGCCATCCCGCCATCAATTTTTCTCGACGTGGCTCGTGCCCTCGGTAGTGCCGGACTGGTGCAGTGTGGCATTTCGGATCCATGGTCGCGCGTGGTGATCGAAAAGCCGTTTGGTCGAGATCGTGCCAGTTCAGATGTCCTTGTTCAAGAGATGGGCAATGTGTTTCGCGAGGCTCAGACATTCCGTATTGACCACTATTTAGGCAAAGAGGTGATCCAGAATTTGATGGTGTTGCGTTTTGCGAATCTGGTGTTTGAGCCGCTGTGGAATTGCCACTATATAGACAATGTTCAGATTTCATGGAAAGAGGATTTGAGTGTTGAGGGGCGTGGGGGTTATTTCGATGGCTATGGCATCATCCGCGATGTGATGCAGAATCACCTGCTTCAAATCATGTCGCTTGTAGCGATGGAGCCCTGCTCTAAAATGGACGCCGGTCACATTTGCAACGAGAAGGTAAAGGTGGTGCGTCAGATTGCGCCACTCAAGCTTGAGGATATCGTTGTGGGGCAGTACACCGCTGCTGAGTGGAAGGGGCGGCACATGGGGGGATATCTGGATGATGAAATGGTGCCTTCAGATTCGATTACACCGACTTTTGCCGCTGCGGTGCTTACGATCGACAATGACCGGTGGAAAGGGGTTCCCTTTTTAATCCGGGCCGGAAAAGGGCTGGAGTGTCGAACCACCGAAATTCGAATTCAGTTCCGTAATGTCAACACATCCATGTATGCCGTACCTGGTGAGGATCTGGCGCCAAATGAGCTTGTGATTCGAGTTCAGCCGGATGAATCCATCATGCTTACGATTGCCAACAAAGTTCCCGGGATGGAGATGAAGCTGAAGCGCACGCAGCTGGATCTTCGCTATCAGGAGGCTTTCGATGAACTAATTCCTGATGCCTACGAAAGTTTGATTCTGGATGTCATTGAAGGTGATAAAAGCCTCTTCATCCGAAAGGATGAGCTTGCGGCAGCTTGGGACATTTTTACGCCAGTTTTGCATCAGCTTGAAGCTGAGGGCGCAAAACCCGAGCCTTACGCCTTTGGCAGTCGTGGGACGACAGGTGCCGACGCCCTTGCGGCAAGATATGGCATTAGAGGGGTGTAGATTGGTGTTGGGGCATGCGGCCCCGAAATGAGTCCGAGGTTCCAGCATCCGAGGGCGGGCTACCTCCAATGTAACCTTCGTTTGCGATATGCGGGGGGCGCGAACTAACGCACCCATAGAGTAACGCTGTATACGTCGTCCTACGCTTTGTCGACTATGGCCTTAATCTCCGGGTCCGTTTGCGGCCACACAAGTACAGCGGGGGCTGCGCACCCGCTGCAGGTCGTGCGCAGCCCGCCCTGTACTTCTCGCAAACCGTGCACAACTCATCGAATTAGCCCAATTTTGACGCCTTTACCTTGGTAACAGTCTGGCCACTAGCGACTATGCAGTTCGACGAAGCGTAATCCTTCTATCGTTGGTCTCTATCAGAGGGGCTGCCATGCATCTACACATTTCCGTGAAAACCCGAAAAAAAAGGAATTGTATCTGCGACACTATTTCTTGAACCGGAGGGATTTTAGTGAGGTCTGACTGACGGACAAGATATCCGCCCTTATGGACCAGGATTAGGGCTGCTCTCTGTTCTCTGACCTTCGGCTTGGTTGCCGGTAGCCGTTCTGGTAGTGTCTTGTCGCGTGAAATAACAATGGTTGATGATAGTGGATAGGAGAATGGTGATATGAAGTGGTTTGGCATTATTTTAGGGTTGTTGATTCTGGTGGGCATTGTCGTGATGTTTCCGATCACCGTAAAGAATCGTCTGATTGATTTGGATGAGAGCGTTAGTGAGGCTTGGAGTCAGATTGATACCCAGCTTCAGCGGCGTGCAGATTTGGTTCCGAATTTGGTTTCGACGGTAAAGGGGTATGCTGCGCACGAAAAGGAAGTCTTCATTGCTGTTGCCGATGCGCGTTCCAAGCTTCTGGCAGCACGGTCGCCCGCCACAAAAGCGGCCGCCTCTGGATTGCTCAATGGTGCCCTTGGACGGCTAATGGCTATTTCGGAGAATTATCCGCAGCTCAAGGCGGACACGAGTTTTGTTCGCCTGCAGGATGAGCTTACTGGGACAGAGAACCGCATTGCCGTTGTGCGGATGCGCTACAACAAAAGCGTTAAGGATTTTAATGCGGCGATCCGAAAATTTCCCGGGAGCCTTTTTGCCGATGATCTGGAGCTTACGAAAGCGGAGTATTATGAACCGCCCGCCAACCTGAATATTGATGTGGTTCCCGAGGTGCAGTTCTAATGGCACGTTTTCTATCCAAAAATGATGAACAACGTGTTCTTGAAGCGATTCGCGAGGCGGAGAAGAATACCTCTGGCGAAATCCGCGTCCATCTTCAGCCGCGCGACAAGGGCGATGCTATGGCGGCGGCAAAGAAGACCTTTGAGCGCTTGAAAATGAGCCAGACTGAACAGCGCAATGGCGTGCTCTTTTTTGTGGCAACGCGGGATCATAAACTGGCCGTTCTGGGTGACAAAGGCATTGACGATTCAACCCCGCCCGATTTCTGGGATTCAATCGTGGCGGTGATTACGGGGCATTTTAAAGAAGAACGCATTGCAGATGGACTTTGCGAAGGCATCCTGATGGCTGGCCGAGCGTTGCAGGAATATTTCCCTTATCAATCTGATGATATCAACGAGCTTACTGATGAGATTAGTTATGCATAGATTAAAAGGATTAGCATTCGGGTTGGTACTTCTCGTTGGAGCGCAGATTGCCCTAGCCGAACTGGCGGTGCCCAAGCTGTCGGGGCGTGTGATTGATAACGCCAAAATGTTTTCTCCCAAAAATGAGAGGCGCATAACGGGAGCCCTGCAACAGCTTGAAGTTGCAAAAAATGGAGCCCAGATGGCCATCCTCACGGTGCCGTCGCTGAAAGGCGATTCGCTTGAGCTGTTCAGCATTCGCGTCGTGGAGCAATGGAAACTTGGAAAGAAGGACATTGATAACGGTCTTTTGCTGCTGATTTCGCGCGATGATCATAAAATGCGTCTTGAGGTGGGGTACGGACTTGAGAATCGCCTCATCGACGCCCGCTGTGGCGATATCATTCGCAGTATGGGCCCCTATTTTCGAGAGCAGCGCTTTTCGGATGGGGCACTGTGTGCGATTGCCAGTGTTCAGGAGGTGTTGACCGGATCTCGCCCATCAGGACTCCCAGCAGTTCCCGCTCGCACCTCGGGCAAGCGCAAGGGGCCTGACCTGTTCTTCTTGCTCATCATCTTTTTCGTATTTGTACTACCTATGATTCGACATCGGCGGTTAGGGCTTGGCCACACCATTTTCCTGGGCGGTGGCTATCGTGGCGGAGGCGGTTTTGGTGGTGGTGGCTTCTCCGGAGGTGGCTTCTCTGGCGGGGGTGGCGGCTTTGGGGGTGGCGGGGCTTCGGGAGGTTGGTGACGCTCAACACATGAACACGGAATTTGGACATATTGATGATGTCATTCGCATTGATCTGACCGGTCGGGGTGCCCCGCCCCGGTCTGTCGGTCCGGGGGCAGACATTGCTCCAGTCGAAGTCATGGCGCAGTTGGTTCGCGATTATGACGGTATCGTACACCAGGGCGGTGTTTATTTTCCTGTTGCGTATCAATTCGTTCGCGAACTCGGGCGGGGGCGGCAGGGACAGGTGTTTCTGGCGTGGCATCATGGAGCCCGTGGATGTGTGACAGAGCACGCCATCAAAGTATTTGATCCACGTCTCTATGAGTCGGCAGAAGAGTATTGGACGGATATGGGTCGTATCGCCCAGCAGCTTTCATTGCTACAGCGCATTCAAATTCCGACTTCGGTGGCCCGTCATGCCTACGAAGAGACACGCGGCATTGGCTATATTCAGATGGATGCCATTGATGGACTTGATGTGCGGCGGTTGCTGTCGCCCTCCCATCTTAAGGTGGCTAGAGGTCGCTCAACGGAGGCAGAGTGGAATCGTTTCAGCACAACCATCTTTAGGGTCGATGGTGAGCGTGTGAGAGTGCAGCCGGGCATTGCAATCTATGTGATGCGAAGGGTTTTGCGTAGCTTGGAACGATTGCACGCCATGGGTTTTTTGCATTCGGATATTAAACCCGGCAATATCATGATTGACCGCTTGGGCTCGGTAAAAGTGATTGATTTTGGTCGTGCCTTGCGGGTGGGGGAGAGTGCGGCATTTTTGTTGGGATCTCCCATGTACATGGCTCCTGAACAACATCAGCGGCAGCAGGGATCAGTGCAGTCAGATCTCTATAGTCTTGGGTTGGTTGGCATTGAGATGCTGCGGGGTGTGACGTTGGTGGAAGGCGAGAGTATTGATGAAGAGAACCTGCTTGCGGCTAAGCAGGTTCTGCCCGATCGTCTTTATGAGATGCTTCCCGAGCATGTTTGCAACAACCATGCCCTTGTGGATATTTTGCGTCGTATGATCCAAGTGGATCCTGCGAATCGATATAGCAGTGCACGCGAAGCCGATGTTGGGGATGCCGGGTTGAGGGTTATTGATAAGCAGCTTGTAAGGGCCGACCTGGATAGCGAGTATGCACGGGATCTGGCGGATTACCTGAGAAAGCTAGTCGACCCGGATACGGGACGGATCGAGCTTACCCCCCTCGATGGCGGTAACTCTGATATTGTTAGGTGACCTGAAACTTCCCTCGCGTTGCTTGTTCGTTTTGAATGTTCGATGTTCAATGTTCATTCTCAAGTTTCCACTCTGAATAGCCTGAAACTTGGCTGTCTCAAGTCAACAACACCCCGGCCCCTCCACTCTCCACTCTTTGCGTTCTAGGCTCCGCTGATGCGCGGCATTGGGAGAGGGGCTTTTGCCATTTCACCGTATATGAACTTCAGCAGCAGGTCGTTCTTGAGTGTCTGGTGCTCGGGTTTGTCCCACAGATTCACATACTCGCCCGGATCCCGTTCAAGATCGTAGAGTTCGCCGTATTCCCGATTGAAGTGCACGGTGATCTTATATCGCATGTCGATATAGGTTCGCATATTCATGGTTGTGGGCTGGTGTTGATTCTCTACGATAACGTGGTCGCGAATTGCATCACACTTTCCAAACCAGACCTCGCGCTCATCGACCCCGCTCATCGTGCGCGGCACCGGCAAGCCCGCGATACTCAGAAAGGTCTGCGGTAGATCAACGGTTGATTGCAGCGCGTCTGAAACGCGACCTTCAGGGATGCAGCCTGGTAGGCTTGCCACCAGAGGTATCTTCACGAGGTCCTCGTAATGGTGGATCGCTTTAGCGATCAGCCCGTGCTGCCCCAGGAAGTCACCATGGTCCGTCGTGAAGCAGACGAGCGTGCTATCGGCAAGCTCTAGTTCATCCAGCTTGTCGAGGATGACGCCAACGTACTTATCCAGCATGGTCATCATGCCATACATCGTTGCGATGTGTTTGGCCTTGTCCTCACGGGAGGCAAGATGGCTGCCGGCACCGTGAATACAGTTACCTCCCGGCTCTTGGAAGTCACTGAAATCGGGGCGTGCATCTTGGGAAAGTTTAAAGTAGGGAGGTTTGTCGTCAAATTCACCCTCGCGAAACTCCGGTACGGTTACCTTCTCTGGATCATACATGCTGGCGTAAGGTTCCGGAACCATGTAAGGCGGATGCGGGTCAAAAAAGCTGGCCCACAGGAAGAAGTTATCTCCACTCTCATTGAACGCTGTCATTAGGGCATTGGTTCGTTCCGCAATCCAGGCGTTGTAATGCAGCGCCTCGGGGATATTCCAGGCTACGCCTGCTCCGGGCCGTTTCCGCTGGGAGATGGCGTACCCCTCGTGTTCAGGCAAGTTTTGGGGCGTTGGAACAAAATAGTCTCGCCACATACCGGGAGCCTTTTCCTCCATCCACAATGCGTAGTGTTGACCCACGTGGGCCTCATCGACGTGATTGCGCGCCAACTCAACATGGTCGAACCCATAAAACGGTCCGTTAAATCCACGCCAGAAATCGAGGTCATGCATGATGGGATAGGATTCCAGCGATGGGTACTCTTCAGTCGATCCCAACGGCTGAAAGTGGGCTTTTCCAACCAGTGCTGTACGATACCCGTTCGCATGAAATGCGTCTCCCAACGTGGGCACATCCTCCATCAGTTTCGTCCCTAGGGAATAGGCACCGTGCTGACTCGGATAGAGTCCTGTGATCCAGCTTGCCCGCGTGGGTGTACAAGTGGGATTGACTGTATAGGCTCGATGGAATGTGGTGCCGCGTTCTACTAAACGATCTAGATTCGGCGTTTTCACTTCTGGGTTCAAGTAGCCCATTGCCATCCTGTGCTGCTGGTCACTGGTAATGAATAGTACATTCCGTTTTGATTTGCTCATATTGATGCCGCTCATCTCGTTTACTGCGTTTGTGATAAGGAGATAGAATACTATTTTTGCAGAGCAGATCAATGCATTCTGCCTCTGAGGCGAGGTCGCCCAAGCTCTAGGATTGCCGTGAGGTAGTGGATTGAAGCAATGGAGGTGGCCTGCACTCAGGCTGCTTAGGTACTACCAGCGGTCTCGTCGATTACCGTCTCATTCTTTCCAGGTGCCCATTGCGGCAAAGACTTCGTCTTTGGCTTCTTCAGCATACAGTTTGCTCTCAATGTCCCATTTTTCGGTTTGATATCGATCCTGTGATTTACTGCCGCTTTTAGCCCCCTCAATGCGACTATCGAGTCGCTTCATAGTGATCTGCAGTTTTTCGATATCTTGCTTCAGCCGCTTTCGCACGCGCGCAACTTGATCTTCAATACTTTTGCCGGTTTTCTCCAGTTTCATGCGAGTTACTCTGAGCGTCCCCTCGTCGCCGGAGTACCAATCCTTGCCTTCCTTCTTGCGGTCCTCAAGCGCGGCAATGTCGGTTTTGAGGTCCTTGATGTCATAGGCTAAATCAATGATGTTACTATACTCGCTGATTTCGGCGCGCAGCGTGCGTTCATGAGACGCAATACCAATCTGGGAAAGCCGGTCCCCGCCACTCGACTTTTTGTAGTTTGAAAAGCAGGATACCATATTCTCCATTGCGAAAAGCATGCCCTCATAGTGTGACTCCTCGGCCTGTGCGCTGGCGAGTTCCTTTGCTTGTATGGTGTTGAGCCGTTCGTTAGAGGAGATTGGCCGGGAGGTAAGTTTTTCGACCACCTTCTTCTTCTTTACAAGTTCTCTGTCGATCTTTTCTTTCCGTTTCTTGTAGTGTTTATCGAAGCGAAGTTGCAGGCGGGGAATTAGCGAATCTAGGGACGCTTTTCGTTTTTCGGCGGCCCGCCGTAGTTGAACGCCCCATACGCTATCAAGCGTATTGTTATCTTCTAGCGCCTGTCGCAGCTCAACCCATGCGTCTATGAACTTCTGGTCGAGCGCATCAAGTTCCAACAGCACTTCGCGGGAATTCTTTAATGTTCCTTTGAATCGCGCATCTTCGGCAACCTGTTTGGGATCAATGACCGTCTTAGCCGGCGGGTTAGCAAAGGCTGTTAAAACGAAACCCATGAGTAGAATGAGGCTTACACAACACAGATGCTTCATTTTAATATCTCCTTATAGTGATTGTTGACAGGGAAACTATAGCGTCCATGCCGTCATACGTACAGCGAGCAATGGTGGTTAGCATTCTGCGTTCCTCTCCGATTATTTCCAAGCTGCCAGCGTGACAAAGAAAGCATCTTTGGTTTGTTCGGCAAACAGTTTTTGCTCAATCTCCCATTTCTCATCAGTATAGCGCTGATGTGATTTACTGCCGCTCTTGGCCCCCGCGATGCGATCCTCGAACCGCTTAATTTCATATTGCAGCTTTTCGATATTTTGCTGGAGTCGCATCCGCACACGAGCGACCTGATCTTCAATGTTTTTGCCGGTCTTCTCAATCTGGATACGGGTCATCTTGAGCCTTCTCTCGTCGCCCGAGCCCCAATCCTTGTCCTCCTTTTTACGAGTCTCAAGCGCGGCAATATCTGCTTTGAGATCTTTGATGTCGTAGGCCGTCTTGGTGATTCTTTTTTGTTTGATCATTTCTTCGCGCAGCTTGCTATCGCGAGTCGAAAGACCAATCTGTGAGAGTCGGTCACCGGTAGTCGATCGTTTCTTTATTGCAACGGCTTTCTCCATATCCCGCAATGCGGAAAGCATTTTCACATAGAGGGCCTCTTCGGCTTTCGCTGTGGTAAGGCGATCGCCGGAGGTGGATCGGGCAGACAGCTTTTCAACCTCTTTCTGCTTCTTCTTTAGCTCCCATTTTAGCTTTTCTACCCGTTTCTCGTAGCGCTTATTGAAATCTTCGTTTAAACGGGGGATTCGCGATTCCAAAGTTGCCATGCGTTTTTCAGCGGCGGGCCGAGCCTCAACCCCCCATATGCTGTCAACCGTGCGCTCCTCTGCCTTTGCTTGCCGCAGTTCGACCCATGTATCCACGAGTTTCGGGTCCATCGCATCCAGTTCCAGAAGCGCTTTACGGGCGCTTTTGTCTGCTCCCTCGAATCGCGCATCTTCTGCGATCTGCTTGGGATCAACGACCTTCTGTGCGACATCCTTCTTGGGAGCGGGTTGTTTTCTGGCGTGTTCCGCGGCGCTTACGGTGAGAGTCAGGCCGATCATTAAGACAAGAACCATGTAAAGGTATCGTTTCATCATGTCTGTTTCCTTTCTTGCTCAGGTTCTAACGATTAAGCAGTTTTGATTAAGGGCAACCGATTAAGGGTTGGGGATAAGTGTATGTTTAAGTGTGTCCTCGTCAACCGTCATCGCCTTCCTGTTTTCGCCGACTGCTTGCTACGGGAACCATAGTGATTTTGTATCCCCCCGTACAGCGTTCATGCGGGAGGGGGGCAGGGTAATGGGGTTACAAGTGTGCGTTTTTTGCAGGCACCACGGAAGTGTAAACCTGCGCTCATGGCGCGTTCGAAAATTGCCTTCATTCGCCACTAGGTGGACCGTGGCGTCCCGACGCGGTTGTGCAACGTGAGCGCTTGGATTGTGACAGAATGGCCCCGGTCTCTCCTGTCTCTCCTTTAGGCTTCCTCTCTTGCTCAACGCCGTCCGGAGGCCGGCATCCACCTTGCGAGGAGAATGCAGCACTCGTCGCCCGTTCTCGTCAATCGATTCTGCAGCAATTTCTTTTTTCTGAAGGAATCTACTTGCTGGGACGTCTGAGCATTGAAGAGCGGGTGTTAGGGGGGCGGCATAGCGCGCTGCTGACCTTCTGTGTATTGTCGCTTTCCTCACCTGCTCTTCAATAGAAAGTTTCACTTTTTAACAGTTTTTTGGAAGACTGGACGTCCGAGAGACGTATAGAGGGTGTTAGCAGTCAAGAAACGAAGGTCGGACGTGGTCAGCATGCAGCTATCTAGACAACGTAAAGCGCGTGATAGGACAACAGCAATGGAGACTATTGTGTCCCAACACGAAACAGCACTCTTAGGATATGCCGCCCGCCTGGTGAACAGCCCCACGGCTGCACAGGATGTGGTTCAGAATGTGTTTATCAAACTCTTTAAGAATTGGGATGGTAACTCCCAGCCCTCTGCAAAGCTTAAGAGCTGGCTCTTTCGCGTGACTCACAATGAGGCCGTGGACTTTATCCGTCGCGAATCGCGTCTGAAGGTGTTGCACGAAAAAAATGCCGAAGAGCAACGCGTCGCCATTTGCTCTGATGGCGTTCACTGTCCTGCGAGTCATGAGGAACGAAAGGTTGCGGTGCTTCGTCACCTAAAGCGACTCCATCCCCGTGAGCAACAGGTGGTACTACTGCGATTGGAACAGGGGCTCTCCTACCAGGAAATTTCTGAGATTACAGGGCGTAGCGAAGGCAACGTCGGCAACATTCTCCACCATGCTGTTCGCAAGCTATCAGACTTATTACAGAAAGAGGGGGTGCTTCAGTCATGAACTGCAAAGAAATCCATCCTCTGTTAACCCAATACCTGCTTGGCGATCTGAAAGCAGAAGCTGCCGATCGCGTCAGGGTGCATGTTGAGACATGCACAACTTGTCAGGAAGAGCTTGCGCTTCTGGAGCCCACGCTCCTGCTGCTTAGCGATGCGCTGGCTGAACCTGCAACGGCACAAACACGCCTTGAATCCACGCGGCGCAAGCGCGTTCTGCGGCCTGTTGGGCGCATGCGGAAGACCCTCCACTGGGTGGGCACCACGCATCCCAAGATGTCAATAGCCGCCGGGCTGGTTTTTGTATGCGGCATGCTCTGGACGATGCTGCTGCCCGCTATGATGAGCAGCAGAGGTAAAGCACAAGCCCATAAGCTCGGAAACCGTGGACGACAGATTCATCTGGGGGTCTTTTCGAAAAGCATTGAGGCCGCTGCGTTGGATCTGCCCGAAGCATGGCCGCAGTCGGGCGGACGGCGGCGTGGTAAGCGGCGGGATGCGATTGAGATCTTGGTCGTTGAACCCGAGCCGATGGAAGAGCTTGAAGACATAGAGGAAATTCCTGCTGATGTGTCCGAGCGTATTGATGGCAGCGTTGTCACACTAGACGAGTCGCTGGCGCGGTCTGCGGGTTCTGTCTCTCCAGCAAGGAAGCCCAGTTCTAGGTTGGTTTCTTCATTGCGTGAGGAATCCGTCGTGGCATCACCAGTAGACGTTAGCGTCCAGCCCGCCAATTTCGATAGCGTTGCTATGGTCAAGAGCCCGGTTGCTATGAAAGGCATGTATGCTAGTCGTAATCCCAGGGGACGTGCGGAGGCGCTGAAGCGCTATGGCGGTGGGGGTGCTTTAGTAGAACTTGAAGGCGAAGAAGAAGATGAGGTGTCGGTTGAGAATATCAACGGGAGTGCGGCTGTTGGTGGTGGGATTGCCAAAGGTAGAATCCATTATTCCGACACGGATGCCGATGATCGTTCTTATGGGTGGGTGTCGACAACCGAAAGCGGGGCTGTGTCGGGCTTTGCAGGGGAATCGACGGTTCCAATTATGGGCGATACTCCTGTTGTCGGTAGACTTTTCGCGCGGACCAAGACCAAAGTTGATGGATCCTATTATCGCCAGGATTCGGTAGCTGCTGGCAATGCCATCGTCGTCGGAGTTGCCGATAGACGTGGCGGGGGTAAGCTGGGTGCCGGATCTGGCCCGCAGGTCCCCGGAGGTTCAGCGGACAAAAAAAAGAATTTAGGGATAGATCTTGATTACTATCGCTCTGATGCTGCTGAGCCAGCAACACCAGCATCGTCAGATGAATCGCCAGCCAGGGCGTCACAAGTTCGTAAAGTATTGAAGCCAAACAAATCTGAAAAGCGGTTGGCGAACCAGAAGAGAAGCGGCCAGGCATCGCAACGAGAACAACTGCAAGCAGGGGAAGTGCAGCAGGATGCCACCTATGGTCTTTCCCACGAGTCGAAAAGGATTGAGGGGCGCACGAAGAAACGGGCAACTATGAGTATGCCAGCTGCATCCTCTTTGAGCGTCTCCGCAGATGTCAACGGCGATGAGCGGCAGAAGGCGCTAGAAAAACTTGAAAAGATTCGGATTCCGGAATTGGACTTCAGGCAGGCGAAGCTTGCGGACATTGCTGATTTCTTTGAGCAGTCCTCAGTTGCGTTTGGCGATGATGATGAGAGTGGCTCGCTTTCGATAGCCGTAACCGAATCTCCTGCACCAAAGCCGTCATCTCAGCCTGTCGTTGATGGGTTTGCCGACCCGTTTGCCGACAATTCGGGCTCCGTTGCCGGAGACGAGAGTCTTGTCACCTTCTCGGCTCGCGACATCACCCTGAAGGAAGCACTCGACATTACGGCTGATGTCGCGGGGATGAAGTACAATATTGGCAAAGATGGACAAATCGTAATTAGTCCCAAGAATGCAGCCGAAGGTGAGATTGTGACCAAAATGCTGGATGTCCCGCAGGTCATCATGGAAAGATTTCTACAGTCTGGCGGAGAAGTCGGCTCCCGAGATGGTACGGTTGACGTCACGGACCTCTTTAGTGAACAGGGCGTCGATGTCCCTAGCCGTGCATCTGTCAAATACAATAAGGCGCTAGGGAAGCTCATTGCTCAAAACACACCCGACAACATTAAGGTACTGGAGCATGTTGTTGATGCACTTCGAGAGGCTGAAGCCGCGAAAGAGTCGCGCTTCAAGGCGTTTGGGGTGAATCTGTTTGTTAAGGTGGCGGATCAGGCATTCTCGACGTTTGCGATTGATGTGGATACAGCCGCCTACACGCTGGGGCGCAACTATATGCAGAAGGGGCTTTTGCCGCCGGCGGAGTCTGTCAGAACTGAAGAGTATGTGAACTTCTTTGACTATGCCTACAAGGCTCCGACGCATGCAACTTTCAAGGTATACACCGAGGTGGCTCCTTCAAAGTTTGGTCGTGGACAGCATCTGCTTAAGATTGGCGTCAAAGGACGGCGACTGGGACGCGAGGAGCAGCGGCAGGCTTCGCTGACGTTCTTGATTGATACGTCCGGCTCAATGAATCAGGCGGATCGTCTCGGATTGGTTGAGAAGTCGTTGGCGCTTTTGGTGAATGAGATGAATCCAGATGATCGGGTGGCGATTGTGCAGTATGATTCGCATGCCCGCGTGGTGCTGGAGCACACGCCAATCTCGAACAAGGCGGCGATCCTTGCGGCTATCACGCGTTTGCAGTGTGGCGGCTCGACGAATCTTGAGGAGGGAATGCATCGGGCGTATGCGTTGGCGGCGGCGAACTTCATCCCGAAGGGGGAGAATCGCGTGTTGCTGCTCTCGGATGGTGTTGCCAACCTAGGGAGCGGAGCGGCTGAGGATATTCTGAAAAAGGTTGAGGCGTTTCGTCGTCAGGGCATCTCTTGCTCGGTCTTTGGTTTTGGTATGGGAACGTATGATGACACGATGCTGGAAACGCTGGCGAACAAGGGGGATGGGGCATATGCCTTTATCGACTCCATAGCGGAGGCGCGCCGCGTGTTTATCGACGATCTGTCGGCGACGCTCAATACGATTGCGGCGGACGTGAAGATTCAGGTTGAGTACAGCCCAGAGTATGTGGCCCGCTATCGTCAATTGGGATACGAGAATCGCCAGCTGAAGAAACAGGATTTCCGGAATGATGCCATCGACGCAGGTGAAGTGGGCTCGGGTCAGTCGGTGACCGCGCTTTATGAACTTGAGTTGGCTCCACCGCCTACGAAACCCGTGCTTTATGGCGCACAATGTCTGCCGCTTGACGATGTCATTGCCACGGTGCGGGTGCGGTATCGTCGCATCGACACGGGTGCGGTTGAGGAGATTGAGCATCGTGTTCGTCAGCGCGATGTTTTGCCCCGTTTTGATGCTGCGCTCCCCCGCTTCAAGCTGGCGGCTGCGGTTTCCGAGTTTTCCGAGATCCTACGTGGAAGTCCTTTTGCAAAAGGGTCGTCGACAGAGGATGTGGCCGCTGTGCTTCGCCCGGTCGCTTTGGATCTACCTCTGGATAAACATGTGCAGGAGTTGCTGCGCCTTGTGGATCGCGCCGACAGCATGAGCCGTGGGCAGTAGGCTTACAGCTTTCTTACATCTCTTTTACGGCGATCTGACCCGACGTGCGTGCGAATAGTATTTAAATGAACTAAACCAAAACTGAAGGGGGCAAAATGAAACGGTGGATTGCGGGAGTTGTGGCGCTGCTGAGTGCGGGGATGATGGCATTCGGTGCGAGTTCGGATTATACGGTTTCGGATCTTACGCTTGAGGGTGCCATTGAGGGTGAGAATATTGTTTTCGATTTGTCATTCGATGTGGAGGCAAAAGGTAAGACACCTTCCATCCCGCTTGTGGTTGGCGACGTGGCTTATCTGGAAAGCAAGCTGCCAAAAGGGTCCGAACTGGTGCGTGAGGGCAACCAGTATTTGCTGAAGCTTGAGAGGGGTTCTTTTTGGCGGTCGGGCAAGTCCTCCATCAAATTCCGGTTTGCGAGTCGGGCGATCAAAGAGGGAGAGTGGCGGCATACGCAGTTTTCTATTCCGGCTGCCAGTATTCGGCGACTCTCGGTTGTTTGTGACCGCGACGATCTTGAGGTGCGCTTTCCCGGGGCTCTCAATATAGAGCGGGCCAAGAATGAAGCGGAGAAGACCGAGGTCACGGCGTTTCTTGGCATCACCGATTCCTTTCAGGTTCAGTGGAAGCCAGAGGTGAAGAAACTTGATTCTGAATTGGTCGTTTCGTGCGATGCCAATGCGATTGCGACCGCGAGTGTGGGTGCGATGCGCCTGGATACCATTTTTACCTATCGCGTGATTCAGGGAGAGCTCAAGGAGCTCGTATTGGATCTGCCGGATATCAGTGTAACTCAAGTGACGGGCGAAGATATTCAAGGCTGGCGTATTGATCGTGATGATCCCAAGTGCCCTTGCCTTGTTGTGGCGCTAAGTCGGGCGAAGGAGGATTTCTATCGGCTTCGCGTGGAAAGCGAAATGGTACTGCCGAAGTTTCCATCGCGCTCCACGCTTCCCGTACTGACGCCCCGTGGTGTTATCCGCACAAGTGGGTTTCTTCTGGTGGGTACGGACAGTGCCATCAAGCTTCAGATTGCCAAAGCTGCTGGACTTACGCAGGTGGATCAGGCCGCGTTTCCAACCGTTACGCTGGGAGATTTGGAAGGGGCAACTCCCCGCGCCACGCCGGCTCGCAGCATGTATGCGTATCAATTTGCGAGTGCCCCCTACACGCTGGAGATCAATGCAGACGATATCGTGACAACCTTTACGGCTGACAATCGTCTGGTCCTGCTTTTGGCGGACAATGAGTTGACGCTCAATGCTTCGGTAGAGATTGATGTCAAAGATGCTCCGGCTCGCGAAATTCGAATTGAAACCGATCCGGATGCCGAGTGGACGGTGACGAGCGTCATAGGACAACATGTTTCTGAAGCGGATACGGACGTGCGGGAGAAAAATGGCAAACGCATCATCTATGTTCCTTTTCGCCAAGCGGTTCATGGCACCGCCCTGATCACGGTGCGGATGGAGCGCTCGTTGAAACGCGATGCTGTTGATTTTGCTGCACCGCATTTTGCGGTGCTGGGTGCCAAGTCAGAGCGTGGCTATCTGGTGGTTGCTGCGGAGAAGGGGATGCGGCTGAAAGCGTCCGAGAGCGCAGCGTTGCAAGAGGTGCATACGGGCTCGGCCCCGATGCGGGTCCCGGGGGCTCAGCAGGCCTTTCGCTTTAAGACGGGCGATTGGTCGCTGTCGATGGCGATTGAGCGCACGCAGCCCGCGATTGATACGGAGGTGTTTCATCTCGTTTCACTGGGCGAGGGCGTCATGTATTGCAGCGCGGCGATCACCTATCATATCAGCGGCGCCCCGGTTCAGGAGTTCCGGGTCCGGGTTCCGGAGGCGATTGAGACGGTGGAGTTTACGGGTGCAGACATTGAGGGGTGGAAACGTGAGGGTGATGTGTGCATGGTGCGTCTTCAGACCAAGGTGATCGGGGATTACACACTGCTGGTAACCTTTGACAAACAATTTGAGTATGAAGGCGCGGTCATTGAGGCGGGGGGGATCGAAACGCTCGATACCGATAGTGAGGTGGGGTATATCGCGCTCGCAAGCTCGGCTAGCCTGGAGCTTACGGAGTCTAAGACGCCTCCCGGCTCAATTATTCACATCGACCGCGATGAGATTCCCAGTGCCTATTCTTCTCCTGTCAATGATCCCATCATCAAGGCGTATAAATACGTCAAGAATCCCCATACGGTGTCGATGCAGATTCAGCCTTTCGATACTGAACCCCTGCTGGGACAGATTGCGGATTATGTAAAGCTCAGCACGCAGCTTAGTAAGAAGGGTGGGGCGGTTACGAGGGCGCTCTATTATATTAAAAATGCTTCGCGGCAGTATTTAGTCGTCAAGGTTCCTGCCGGAGTAGATCTGTGGACGATTAAGGTTGTCGACGAAAATGGAAATAAGGTGGATGTCCTCTCTCAGGAGAAGGGTGATGAAGTGTTGATCCCCGTGAACCGTCCGCAGAATCCTAATACTGCGATTGCTATTGAGTTGGTATATGCACAAGCGTTGGGCGATCTTGGGTTTTGGAAGAGCGGAGTGAAAGGGCTTCGCCTGGATGCGCCGACGCTGGAGGGTACTCATGCCACGTTTGCAAGCTGGAAGGTTATCGTTCCGGAGGGGCTGTCGATTGCCACAACGCATGGCAACATGACCCCGGAAGCAGCTCCGCATCGCTACGGCATCGGCGGGGTTCTGCGTAAGGTATACCGATTGGGTCGGGCCATGTGCTCCTCGCGGTATACGCTTCGACGTGCTCTGTCTGGCGGTTTTGGAGGCAGCAACTCGCAGTCCTTTATTCGTTCTGTGAATCTGGCCGGCGAACGTCCGTTGCGCTTGGACCTTTCGGTGGTTCCGGCTTGGATGGGTGCGGGGAGTTCACCACGTCTGATGGTTGCAGGTCTGTTGATTGGCATCGTCCTTCTGGGTTGTGGCCTACTGGTCGTCAAGCGCCCTGTGGTGGTATCTGCCGCATTGACTGCTGTTGTGTTGGGTGCTGCGCAGTGTGCGGCAGGGCGTTCGATTCTGGCCGTGTTGGTGTGGGTGTTGTTTGTGTTTCTGTTTGTCCGGTTTGGGCTTAAGCGCATTGCAATGCTGTGTGGCTGGTGCTTCAAGGTCGTCCTCTGGATTGTGCAGCGCCTTTGGCGGGTTCTGGTGCTTGCAGTGCCAAAGGGGTTTGCCCTTCTTGTTGGGCTATGGGGCATGGGTTGCCGATTTAGGGAGCGGTCGCATGCTCGCAAATTGGAGCTTCGTCACGCGTCGCAATCGGCTTATGACTTGGCGCCGTTTGATGATCTTCCTCTATCCGGATCTGAGGATGATGACGGCAATGATGCGGCGGGCTTCGTCGTGGTGCGGTGGTTGGTTGTGGTCGCCATCGTTGTTGTCGTGCTTGTGTCAGGAGGGGTGAGGGCGTTGGCAACAGAGCAGGTTCAAATAGAATCGACCGCGATCCCTATCATGGACCGAGTCACGATGGCGATCACGGGCCCAGCCTCATCGCGCGAGATAGAACAGAGTGCGGAAGTCTCCCTCACGCTTGAGTTCGAGGCCGATGCCCCCGTCTCTTTTGTAGTGATTCCGAAAACGTGTGTTCTGATGGAATATGACCTCAATTCGCGGCATGCCACGATTGAGAGTGGTGAGGAGGGGTATGTTCTGAATGTGTTGCGATCGGGAACCTATAGGGTGGTTTTGAATTTCCGTGCGCCTGTGACTGAAGTCGACGGCCGGTGGATGACCTCGGTTCCGATGCTTGAGAATATGCGTAACCGAGTGACAGTTGAATTGCCGGAGAGCGGTATGGATATTCGGGTTGAACAGGCCGTACTGTTTCGGAGCGAAGAAGAGAAGGGAACGACAAGGGTAGAGGCGGTTCTGGGCCCTATCGGGAAAGCGGTATTCTCGTGGCGCCCTCGTGTGCGTAAGACAACGCTGGAGGAGGTCGTCTTCTTCAGCGAGGTCAACACGTTTGCATCTCTGCTTTCGGGGGTTGTGGATCTGACTCACGTGGTGCGCTATCAGATTGCGCAGGGCGAAATGAAGGAGCTCAAAATTGGGGTTCCGGCGGATATGAGTGTAACCTCGGTCAAAGCGCAGGGTCTTGCAACGTGGAGCTTTGACCCCGATACCCGTCTGCTTGAAGCCATCTTGAAGCAACCGGTCACGGGAGATTTTGTGTTGAGCGTTCAGACCCAAGTTTCCAGTGATGGTTTACCTTATGGCGCTACACTTGGCGCGCTGAATGTCCAGGGAAGCGCTCGGCAGCGCGGGGCAATGGCAATTGCAGCACCCGATACGGTTCAGGTTCGGGTGGAGGATTCCGACACGGTGAATCCAATGAATATCGAGGATTTCTCAAGTGCGGCGGCTGGGGCGGCGTTGACGGGTAACCGCCGTAGTCCGATCACCATCCGGCGTGCATTTCGCTATGACCGGCCTGAGAAGGTGGCCATTGCCGTTCACGCCGAGCGTGTTCTTCCTGAAATTCGTGTGGTGGAACAGGGGGCGCTTTCGATTGCCGATGAGCGCATCGTACTTTCGACCCGGATTGCATTGACGGTTACCAAGTCTGGTATCTTCTCAACGCGTTTGGGGATTCCTGCAGATTTTGATGTTGAGACACTGTCGGGGTGCGATGTTAGCCATTGGGATGAGATTGCACCGGGAGGGCTGGACACTGAGGATATTGGAGGCGGTCGCGGGGTTGCCGTGTATTTCAACCGATATGTTAGCGACCAGACGGAGATCAATCTGGTTGTGGCGCGAATGGGAAAGGGAATTGAGTCGCAGATTACGGTGCCGCGTGTGTATGTGGCCGATGCAGCTAAACATGCCGGTGGGTTGACGATATCGGGAGAGCGTGGCGTGCGCATGATGGTGGAAACGCATCGAGGGGTGGACATCAAGAAGGCTAGCGAAGTCGGGATTACGCAGTCAGGAGTGCTGGTGTTTGATATTCTGCGACCCACATGGTCAATCGTTCTCAGAACAGAGGTGCTGGAAGCGTTGATCAAGCCTGAGGTGTTGCAGTGGGTGGATCTGACTGAAGGCATGCTCAAGTGCCAGGCATTTGTGAATTATAAAATCGAGAATGCCGGGGTGAAGACATTCCGTTTGCAGAGCCCGCTCCCCAATGTGGCGTTGACCGTAACAGGACGTAACATTGCTCGCGTCCATGAGATTGATACCGAAAAGGGAATTTGGCAGATTGAGCTACATGGTAAGGTTGAGAACAGCTTTGCGATGACGGTGGGATTTCAGGTGCCGTTCGATCATGAGGAGCGTCGCGTAAAGGTGTTACCGCTGAAAACGGTTGATACCGAGGGGCAGCGTGGCTATCTGGTTGTGACGTGCGGCGGTCGCGTACAGGTGGTTCCAGACGAGGGTCTTGAGGGCCTGAAGGCTGAGGATCCGCGAAGTATTCCCGCGGTATTTGGGGCGGGAGACCTTTCCGATGCCATCCTCTGTTACCGCACCGTGCGTTCAGATTATGAGTTGCCGCTGTCAGTGGTGCGGCACGACTCGGCCAGCGTGCTGCCAGCGAGCATCAGCCAGGTGCGCATGACGTCAGTGGTTTCGGGCAATCGCAAACTGCTCACGCGCCTGACGCTGCGTCTTTCGGTTGGTGATCTTCGTTTCTTGCGTATGGCGCTACCGAATGTAGATGACTCACTCTGGACGGTGCTCGTTAATGGTAAAGAGGTGTCTACGTCGCGAGATGAGGCGCTCTATTGTATTCCTTTGGAAGAGCAGGAAGGCGAGTCTGTATCTTCAGTGGAACTCGTCTATGCCGGATCTATCAAAGGGGGCGGCCTGCAGCATGAGCACAAGGTTGTTGCGCCGACGTTTGAGGGGTTGCCGCTCAATGACATCGAGTGGGCATTCTTCGTGCTGCCGCAATCGCGTTACTATGGCTTTGGGGGCACGATGGATTTGGTGCCCGATTCCCGTGCGATGAAGGTGTTCGATACCGACTACTATATGGCCTACAACAAGCGCCAGCGCGAGGAGACATGGAAGAAAGCGCGGGATGTGATGGATGCTGGTGAGCAGATGGCCAAGGGTGGTCGTCAAAAGGAGGCGATGAAGGCATTTCAGCAGGCGTTGAACTACTCCGTAGGTCAGGACGATCTAAATGAGGATGCCCGCGTTCAATTGCGCAACCTGACGAAGCAGCAATTCAAAATGGGGCTGGTGAATCGTCGGGGCGCGGTCCGTTTCCGTAACAATGCGATTGATGAACAGCAGGTGCGGCAGATGGAAGAGTTTCAGGAGGGTAACTTCACCCAGGAGTATGCGCAGCGCGTTGAGCAGCAGCTTTCTGCGACGGACAACGATGCTCTGGATGCGGTGTCTGAGAAGATGCTGGATCAACAGGCCGCCGCCGCGGGTGTGGTAAAGGCGATTCGGATTGCGATGCCGGAGCACGGGCGTTCCTTCCGGTTCACGCGTGCACTGCAAGTCGATCCGAAGGGCGAATTGAGCGTTTCATTCAAAGTGGGCAAGGTAAATGCGGCAAAGGGTTTCGGTACGCTGGTATCCGCTCTGGTTGTGTTCATGGGGTTGTGGTTCCTGACGTCCATCGCCTTCCGTCCAAAATCGGCTTGAGCAGCACCCAGTTATACGGGTCAATGGCGCAGGCGGAACTGGGCGGGGGTGAGGCCGGTGGCTTGCTGGAACCGTTTGGCGAAGTGGAATACGTCGTGGAAGCCGCAGGTGGTGGCGATGTCTGCCAGGGGGAGACGTCGGTTCTTCAGTAGTTCGCCAGCCCAGTTGATGCGACGCAGGGTGCGGTATTGGGAGGGCGCCTGGCCGGCCAGAGCCCGGAACCGCTTGCGAAACCGCTCATAGGAAAGATCGAGGCGCCCGGCGAGTGCCTCCCAGTCCGGGTAGCCACCGAGGTTCTCTTCCAGCAGGGAATAGGCACGTGCCAGCCAGTCATCCTGTTCCTTGTCGCGTTCGTTCCGATTGGCGGCATTGTAGGCTTCAGCCAGAAGAGACTGCAACAGGCAGACACGGTGCAGGGTGGGTTCCTGATCGCGTTCCGTGCGCGGCGCGGCAATGGCTGCAAGTTTCGGCCACCAGTAGGACAACGGCTCCAGCCGCCAAACGGGATCGGCGGGGCGGATCAGGCCGGTCTTGCGCCATAAATCGAACACGGGTCCCTCGAACTGGACGAAAATCTCAGACCAGGGAATCGCAGGGTCGTTCAGATAGCGATAGCCATGGCGGGGGAACATTAGCATCAGGTCGCCAGCGCCAACCGGGATATCTCGACCGGTTTCGTCCTCGAACCGGGCTTTGCCAGTGCGTACATAGACAACCGAATAGGTGTTCCAGTACCGCATCCGCATGCGTTCCTGTATCACCACCGGTTCATTCATGCCTGCATAACTAATGCGCCCCAGATGGCCTGGTGTTAACCCGAGAAATGGACGGTGGCTGAGTGGCCCGATTCCTTGTCGTCGTGTCATGACCAAAATATACATAATAAGACCAATCTATTCAAGTGCAAATGAACCGGCGATGTGGGAAAATGGTGCTCATAAATTTCGAAAGGTCTGTTGATTATCAGGTAGTTTCGTTCTGCAATTCTGGAGTCACAATATGAGAGCTAACATGCCGCGCATCGGGATCATCGGTCTTGCCTATCCCGGCTACAATCTGGGGGAGGAACTTGGGCCGGGAAAACTCGCCGAGATGCGGCAGATTCTTGCCGCGCAACAGGTCGAAGCGGTCGTCGCTGGCCGGTTTGTGCTCAACGAGGCCGATGCCCATGCGGTTGGAGAGGAACTGGCCCGGGCAGATGTGGATTGCATCCTCGCGGTCATCACGACGTTTGTGCCTGATCATTACATCGTTGAGTTGCTCGAGGCCTGTGACAGACCGATCTTCCTCTGGTGTGTCGAGCGTGAGATGCAGTGCATTTCGGTGGTCTGCGGCCCGCTGATCACCGCGACGCTGTTCAATCTTGGGAAACGCTATCAGGTGGTTGGCGCGGATCTGCCTGCGGCTCCGGACGCTACGGCGGACACTACGTTGCCTGCCGATGCTGGGCGACGTAGCTCCCGGCCTACTAGGGATGCAGCCGAAACCAGCCTTGATCAACTCCTCATCTTTTCCCGCGCGGCCTTGGCCGTCAGGCTTCTTCGCACGATGCGCGTGGGCTATTGCGGCGGGAAGTGTCCGATCATGTTCAGCATGGCCACGGATGAGTATGCGCTCAAACGACTGCTCGGGACCACTGTGGTCACGCTGCCCGTTGAGGAGTTCTACGAACTGGCGAAGGCGATTCCGGACCGCGAGGTGGCCGCCGCCTGGAAGGATATCAAAGGCTCCGTCGGCGAAGTCACGGCGCTGGAAGCCGATGGCCTGAAGTCCAGTCGCTACTATCTGGCGGCCCGGCGCCTGGTGGAACGGCATTGCCTTGACGCGATATCGTTGAACTGCTTCCCCCATCTCAAATCGAAAATCTGCCTAGGTGTGGCCAAACTCAACGATAACGGCATTGCCGCCGCCTGCGAGGGGGACTTGCACTCGACGATCCTTATGCAGCTCTTCGCGCGCCTCACTGGGCGTCCGGCCTTCAATGGCGACTGGTTGCGCATGTATCCAGAAAGCAACGAAGTGCTTTTCTCCCATTGCGGCGCCGGGGCGTTCGATTTGGCGGACGGACCAAAAGACGTTTGCCTGCGCTGCTCCATCGAGACGAAGGACGGTCTGGCGGTCTGCTATGCTACGCACCTGCGCGGGCCGGTGACCCTGGCCAACCTGATGTACGGCCCTGACGGTCTGCGGTTGGCGGTTCTGCAGGGTGAGGGCGTTGCGACAGACCTGTCCTACGAAGGCACACCGCTGAAAGTGCGTTTCAAGGAGAATCCGGATGCGATTCTTCAGCACATCGCCCGCTGTGGTGCCGGACACCATTGGAACGGTATTGCCGGTGATTTTACCGAGGAATTGAAACTGTTGTGCGAGTGGCAGGGAATCCAGTATTCAAATGCAGACTACGGAACACTTGCTTTAAATACGGCAGTACAGCGCGGGCTGCGCGAGCGCTGAGCAGCAGGTGCACAGCCCCTGTTGTACTCCCGCCAGAAAACTGAAAACCGAACACCTAAAACCGAACACTGACACCGACACTGAACACTGGAGAATAAACAATGGAATCTTCTCTCGCCTCCCGTCTACCCCGCCCCCGGATCGGCCTGTTGCCGACGGGACACATGTTCTACTGGAGCCAGTTCCCGGGACTCAAGGAGAAGGGATTGGCGATGTTGAAGACGCTGGAGGCCCGTTTGGGTGTCTTTGGCGAGGTGTTGAACCCCGGTCTTGCGGATACGCCTGAAAAGGCAGAGGCGGCGGGGCTCTTCTTTCGCAACAAGGGAGTCGACCTCGTGCTGGTGATCCCATTGGGCTATACCACTGGCATGGTCATGGTTCCGGCGGTCAAGGAGCTTTCGGTTCCGATCCGTCTGCTTAATGTCCACGCCGATAGTGCTTACGATTACGTCAAGGCCGACACCGCGGAATACCTCTTCCACGAAGGCCCCTGCTGCATCCCAGAGTATGCTGGCACACTCGTACGCCTGGGCAAGCCCTTCCGCGTGATCTCCGGTCATTTCGGTCAGGAACGGCTCTGGCAGGAGCTCGGCGCCGACATCCGCGGCGCCGCCGCCGCGCGGGTATTCCGCAGTTTGAATTTCGGGGTGATCGGCAATACCTACACCAACATGACCGATATGCCAACGGACGAGCATCGCGTGCTCAAGGCCACGGGCCGTCTGCTCAAGCGCCCGGAGGTAGAGGAAATCGAGGAGGCATACCGCCGCGTCACGAAGGCCCAGATCAAGGACATGGTGGGCCAGTTTCGCGCCATGTACGAGGTGGATGCCACGGTGACCGATGAGCACCTGTTATTTTCAGCCCAGGCCGCGGTGGCGTATGACGAGGTTATCCGGAAGCACGACATCAGCGCCTTCGGCTATTACTGGTGGGGCGAGAAGGAACTCGTGACGCAGCTCCGGTCGCAGTCGGCCTTGGCCGTTTCGCGTCTAGCAGCGCTTGGCCGGCCCGGCGTGACCGAGGGCGATGTCAAGACGGCGATGGCCATGAAAATTCATGACCTGCTGGGGGCGGGCGGGATGTTCCTGGAGTTCTTTGCCATGGATTACGAGGCCGATGTCCTGCTCGTGGGGCATGACGGCCCCAGCAATATCAATGTGGCCGAGGGTAAGCCGAAACTGCAGCATCTGGAAGTGCATCATGGCAAGACCGGCCACGGGCTCGGGATTGACTTCCGCATGAAGCAGGGGCCGATCACGCTGCTTAATCTAACCCAGTTCGGTGCCGGCGATACGTTCAAGCTGATCTACAGCGTGGCGGAGGTGGTGCCGGGGCCGATCCTGAACATCGGGAATCCGAATTGCCGGGTCAAGCTGGGGCAACCGCTCCATGAGTTCATGGATGCATGGTGCCAGCAGGGGCCGAGCCATCACTTGTCGCTCGGGCTCGGGGCCACGGCGCGCGAAATCGAAGTGTTTGCCGAAGCGATGGGCTTCCGGTGCGTGCGGGTCTGAGCACCCGTAGACAGTGAATGGTGGACACATGAAACGATATGGTCGGGTGACGAAATTGAGGGCGGGAGCCGAGGCAGAGTATGATCGGCTGCACGCTGGGGTCTGGCCCGAGGTGCTTGCTGTGATCGCGCGCACCGGGATCCGCAACTACAGCATCTTCAGGAATGGGCGCCAGTTGTTCTCGTATTTCGAGTTGCCCGAGAACGCCGATCTTGCGGAGGTCACGCGACTCATGATGGACGATGCCGCCTGCCGGAAGTGGGAGGATCAGATGCTGCCGTTGCAGGTGGCGCCAGGGGCTGTGCCCGGCAGGACGTGTTGGGTTCCGATGAAGGAGATCTTTCACACATGAATCTTTTTGACTGCAACTGCTGGTACGGGCGGCCACCGCAGCCGCCGTTCCGGTTTGCCCCCACGCCGGCCGACCTGCTGGAGCAGATGGACTTCACGGGCATCGGCGCGGCGCTGGCGTACCACGTAAACCAGCGCTTCGGTGCGCCGGCGATTTACGACCGGCTGGCGCTTGACGAACTGCGCTCTCAGCCGCGCCTCCTGCCGGTGCGAACACTGCTGCCGCCGCAGACGGGTGAACTTCCGTTGCCGGATGTGCTGCTGGCGGAATTGCAGCGCGATAACGTCCGCGCGTTGCGCGCTTTTCCGTGCGAGCATCGCTACCGGTTGGATGGTGCCACCTTCGGTCCGCACCTGGAGATGCTGGCGGCGCACCGCATCCCGCTGTTGGTCAAGGCCGATTGCCTGACCATCGGCGATCTGTTGCGCGATTGCCCGGAACTGACCGTGGTGGCGATGAGCCAGGGACCTCACAGCGTGGAGCGGTATCTCCGGCCACTGCTGGACCGCTACGTGAACCTGCACCTCGAGACTTCCGGTCTGCTGGTAGAGGGCCTGATCGAGGAATTTGTGGTCCGCTATGGAGCGGAACGCCTGCTCTTCGGGTCTGGCTTTCCTGATAACGCCGCTGGCGGGGCGCAACATTGTCTGGCTGGTGCGGCTGTCCCTGAGACCGCCCGCGTCGCCATCGCCGGCGGGAATCTGCGGCGGCTGCTCGGGTGGGGTGGGGCGTCTGACCTGTCCGACAAGTCTGACAAGTCCGAGAGGTCCGACGCAGGCGCGTCCCCTCTGGTCTCCAAGCTCCTCGCCCACGGCCGGTCGGCGGCATGCCCGATCGTGGACATGCACGGCCATTGGGCTGAGTTCCCTGGTGCCTATCTCCCGGCGGCGGATGGGGCGCGTATGCTGGTGACCTTGGACCGCTGTGGAGTTCGCACCATCGTCTGTTCGGCTCACGAGGCGCTGTTGGGCGATTTCGAGCGCGGCAATCGCGCGATGCAGGCCGCCATCGAGAAATATCCCGGGCGCATTCTCGGTTATTGGGCCGTGAACCCCCATTACGAGGCCTCTTGGAAACAGGCGGCGGCCGGGTTTGCGCAGGCGCAGGGGTTCATCGGTTTCAAGGTCCTGCCGGACTATCACGCTTATCCGGTGGACGAGCCGCACTATGCCCCGGCGTTCGAGTGCGCGAACGAGCGTGGTCTTTGCGTGATGATCCACACGTGGGGTGGCAGCGCCTTCAATTCGCCGCAGCATGTCGAGCGGTTGGCCCGGCGCTATCCCCATGCCAAGCTGCTCATGGGGCACTGCGGCTTCGGCGACTGGGAGACCTCCGCCCGTATTGCCCGCACCTATCCGAACGTTTTCCTGGAACTCACGGCGGTCTATGCCTCGCACGACTTTTCCGTTCTGCCTGCCGGCAGCGGCACACCCTCGGCGTTGGGTTCAGCCCTGCATGTCAACGGCGTCATTGAGTATTTTGTAGAGCAGGCCGGCTCGGAGAAGATCCTGTTCGGAACAGACCTGCCCTGGTATAGCCCGGACTACGCCGCCGGCGCGGTGCTGTATGCGCGCCTTTCGGACGAAGACCGGCATAATATTTTACATCGCAATGCGGAGAAAATGATCACATGAGGAGGACTATGAGTGAAAACCTTTTCGGACGACTTCTAACTCAAAGCTAGAACCGATCTTAGGAGACCCACTCCCCACAGGCCATCCTTCCGTACCCATCCGTGAGATCCGCGGTTCAGATCTTTAACAAAGCAGAGCGCTTGGACTATGTCAGACTCTGGATCAGTTCGCCATACTGTGGAAAGCGCTGATAGAGTTCGTCGCGCGAGGGTATTTCAAAGTCGGCGAAATCAAAGCCGGGGGCGACGGTGCAGCCAATCAGGCTAAACCCTTCGCCTATGACGCGTGCGCCGAAGAAGTCGCCAGCAGGAACAACGGCAAGTGGTTGTGCATCGTTGGTTATGCCTACCGAGGTTGTGATGTGCTCGCCATCCGGTCGAATCCGGTGCAGCTCCAATGGATCACCATCATAGAAATGCCAGACTTCATCTTGTTGGATGCGATGGAGCCGCGATATCTCCCCCGTGTTTAGGAGAAAGTAGATTGCCGTCGAAAATGCCCGACTGCCGTCGAATCGCTCCGGAAGGGCGTCCAGAGCGATATGCTCATGGCTGCGATACACTTCACGGAACCAACCACCCTCGGGATGGGGTTGTAATCTCAGACGTTCAATCCACGCGTTTGCTGTCATATCTACCGCCATTCAGGCCGTCGCGTCCTAATGCCCGAGTAGGGAATGATCTGGGTGTGAGCAGGTGGGCTCAACACCAATGGCATTGAGAGTATAGGTTCCGCCTTGCGGACAGGTAGGCATGACGCCACCCTTTATGTATTGTAGCACTTCTGCTTCTACAGGCTCGGTGCCGTCTGTGCTTCCGGATGCCATGGCCCACTGCTCTTTTGCCGAATCGAGCTGCCGCAAATTGTTAATGCAGGTGTTCTTTTGGGACGTTGTGCGAGCCTTCATAAATGATGGAATCGCAATGGCGGAAAGCATCCCGATGGGGGCCATCATCATGCTGCCCACAAGTTCACGCCCCCCGGAGGAGCTACAGCCAGAAATTTTGATACCGCTGCTGTAATTCATAATCGTGAAGGCTTCGGTTGAGCTGAATTGCTTGCCCATCCAATTGCGCGCGAGCCCCATGCTCGCTTTAGCATTGGGGTTGGCCGCCATGCTCTGTTCCATGATATTGCCTTGGACGTCAGCAAGGGTTTCCCCCAGCCGTTTGCTCGCAAAGATGATGCCGTTATTGTTCGTCTCTGAGCCTGAAAATGCTGTTACGAATTCGGGATTACTTCTGAGCCCGTTGCCTTCGGTTGCTACTGTAATGGCTTGAGATACGATGTCGGCAGTCGTTCCGATGAGTAGGTATTGACCATGCCGCGCCAGTGTGATCTGAAGAGGGATCGGTGTGGGTAAGGGGAAGGGAATTGTATAAAGCGTAGTTTCTCCCGCAAGTGTTTCGGTGAGTGGCATGGGTATTGTCGTGCCGAAGATCTTCTTAACGGTGTTGAGAAGCGTGTCATCTTTAACGCGGGTCAAGATAAGCATTGATGGCATTGGAATGTCGGTGGTCAGGAGTCCAATCGGTATTGTCACTTTTTCAGTTGTTGAGAGTTGGATCGAGACAGCGCCCTCGGGCTGTAGTGATTGCAGCATTGCATCGACAGAAACACCAAGCATCTGCTCAACCATGGTCAATTGTGCGGTCATCCCTTTTTCTGCCGTTTCGCCCCCGATTTCGCTGATTCCACTTATGATTAGGGTCCAGAGCGCACTCAAATCTGCTGTTCCGGATCTTACCATAACCGTGTCCTGAGGCATATAAGAGAGGCACTCCATGCTGGATGGTCTCGTGCCAACCGTTCCGCGCCAGAGGGGAAGGAGGGCAGCGGCGGCATCGCGGCTGGTGAACATTCTCACGCTGTTGAGTCCATTCGCTTGTGGAACAACACTGAGCCCCGCACCTTTGACGGCGTAGAATCCGTTTTGTTTGAGAAATGCAGCGACCTTGGACGCGATTTGTGAGGGGGGAGGTATTGTCCCACCGGAAGAGGCAGGCAGCAGGCGTGCTAGCTCTGTCGCGAGGCCGACATACTCTTCCACCATGCCGTCTAAATTGGCGACGATAAACAGATCCCCGCCTGTTTCGAGACGGGAGCTAACGTCCTTGAAAATTTGTTTGGAGGCCTCAGGATCACGGGTGACTTGGGATGCCGATTGGGCATAGACGGTACCCGTATATAGGGTTAAGGCAACGGTGAATGCTGTGATGATTTTTAACATACGACAAATGTACCTTTCTTGTTCCCGGCTACACGACGCAACGTGTATTCCGTGCCCTGACAGGGAAGGGCCATCATAAGAGGTGGAGATTCTGGTTGACAGCAAAAAGTGAACTTCGCTTACACCTTCTGTTATTAGCTTGCAAAAGCATCCGGTTTACCGCAAGTTACGCCGCTATTTCGGCAAATCAGAAGTCATAATTAGCGCCACGGAGTATACCATGCCTAGGACAAAACCACTTTCGAAGATTAGAAACATCGGTATCATGGCCCATATTGATGCCGGAAAGACTACTGTAAGCGAGCGTATTCTCTATTATTGTGGGCGCACGCACAAAATTGGTGAGGTACATGATGGTGCTGCCATTATGGATTGGATGGACCAGGAACAAGAGCGCGGTATCACCATCACATCGGCTGCAACAACGGCGGAATGGAAGGATCACCAGATCTCGTTGATCGACACCCCCGGTCATGTGGATTTCACTGCCGAAGTTGAGCGTAGTTTGCGTATTCTTGATGGAGCTGTTGCACTGTTCTGTGCCGTGGGTGGCGTGCAGCCTCAGTCTGAGCAAGTCTGGCGACAGAGTGAGAAGTACGGTGTTCCAAAGATTGCTTTCATTAATAAGATGGATCGCACCGGGGCAGATTTCTTTGCTGTTGTAAAGAGCATTCAGGACGTGTTGGGTGCCAACGCGGTTCCAGTTGTGATTCCGATTGGCAAGGAAGACAAGTTCAAAGGTGTGGTCGACTTGATCAAGATGAAGGCTATTATCTTTGAGGATGGTGACAGCGGGGTTACATTCCATATCGAGAATATTCCTGAAGAGCTGCTTGAGGAGGCCAATACATGGCGTGCCAACCTTGTTGAAAAAAGTGCTGAGCAGTCAGATGAGTTGCTTGAAAAGTTTCTTGAGGGCGGTGAGCTGAGTGAAGATGAAATTCGTGGCGTTGTTCGCGAATCTACAATTGCGCGCCGTATTATCCCCGTTTTTTGCGGATCGGCTTTCAAGAACAAGGGTGTACAGCCACTACTTGATGGTGTCGTTAATTTCCTGCCTTCCCCCGAAGATGTTGAGCTCACGGTTCATCCGACGGAACCCGTGAAGGTATTCGAGAATTCTGACAATGCTCCCTTCTCTGCATTGGCGTTTAAGATTATGGTAGATAAGCATAATGGCAAACTGACATTCATTCGTATCTATTCCGGTGTGCTGGAGTCGGGCGTAAATGTTTGGAATAGTTCGCGAGAGAAGAAACAGCGTGTGGGCCGTATTATTCGCATGCATTCGAACCATCAGGAGAATGTTGATGAAGCCCGTGCCGGCGACATTGTGGCGATTGTGGGGCTGGCCGACACGCGTACGGGCGATACGCTTTGCACGAAGGAAGATCCCATTGTATTGGAAACTATTGAGTTTCCGGCCCCAGTGATTTCAATCAGCATCAAGCCGCAAAGCCGTGGTGATGATGAGAAGCTGGGAGAAGCGCTGCATCGCCTTGCGGATGAAGATCCTACCTTTACGGTGAATTTTGACGATGAGACGTCGGAAACGATTATTTCCGGTATGGGTGAGCTGCACCTTGAAGTGCTTGTGGAGCGCCTCAAGCGCGAATTCAGTGTGATGTGCGATGTGGGTCGCCCTGAAGTGGCCTACCGCGAAACTGCGACGCAGATAATCGAGGGCGACTATAAGCATTCGAAGCAGAGTGGTGGTCGAGGTCAGTATGGTCACTGTTACTTGCGGCTTGAGCCCGAAGGCCCTGGCGTTGGCTTCTCGTTCGATAATGAGGTTAAGGGTGGTAATATTCCGTCTGAGTACATTCCTGCCGTCAAGAAGGGTGTCATCAAAGCCATGGTTTCGGGTCCCTTTGCAGGATATCCGGTTGTGGACATGAAGGTGACGGTTTATGATGGTTCTTCTCATGATGTGGACTCCAGTGAGTTCGCCTTTATTGAGGCGGCGAGGGTTTGCTTCCGCAATCTGTTCATGAAGGGTCAGCCTGAGCTGCTTGAGCCTGTGATGTCCGTTGAGGTTATCTCCCCCGAGGAGTATATGGGTGGTGTTACTGGCTCCATTTGTTCCCGTCGTGGTCGTATTGAGTCCATGGATGAACTGCATGGTGCCAAGGTGGTGCGTGGAATGGTTCCGCTGAGTGAGATGTTTGGCTATTCCAACGATTTACGCACGATGACTTCAGGTCGTGGTAACTTCTCTATGACTTTTGAACGCTACGAGGCGGTTCCATTCTCGATTGCTGAAGATATCATCAAGAAGCGCCACGAGCAGAATAAAGTTCGGTAGGGTATTACGCATTTCCAATGCTCGATACGCTTGGCCAATGCCGTAGCAGCTGAATCTGTTTGCATGTGGGGGAGTATGATCACAAACGCATTTCCTTCATATCGTGCAACGGTATCAGAGGCTCGCGCCTCTTCTGAAAGAATGTCAGAAAACTCGCGGAGTGTGTTGTCGCCGATGGCGTGGCCGTAGGCGGCGTTAATCACCTTGAGGTTGTCCATGTCCAGCATGATGACTGCCATGGCGTGGTCATTGCGCTGAAAGCGCTCCCAGGATCATGTGAGTTCTTTGTTCATGCGCAATTTGGTTATAGAGACCGAGAAATGCCTCACGACCGTTAGCGGAAATTTAACAACGCAAATGGACGCGTTCAGGAATTATATAGGATTGCATCTCAAGGGTACGCTTGGTAGCGTTTTTCCCTGTTTCACAAAACCATAGGAATCGGTGAATATGATTATCAGGCAGAAGTCTTATCCTCGCGCGGGGCTTATTGGAAACCCGTCCGACGGCTATTTTGGCAAGACGATTGCTTTTGCATTTACAAACTTCTGCGCTGAAGTTGTGCTTTATGAAACCCCCGATCTCGAGATTTTGCCAAATACGCGTGATCACTCACGGTTTGCCAGTCTTTCCGCACTGGTAGATGATGTTCAGCTATTTGGCTACTATGGTGGCATTCGCTTGCTTAAAGCAGCCTTGAAACACTTCCACGACTATTGCTGCCAAGAGGGCATTGTCCTGCATGACCGTAATTTCACCCTTCGCTATAATTCAGATATTCCCCATCTGGTGGGGTTGGCTGGATCCAGTGCTATCATCACCGCTTGTATGAGAGCCTTGATGGCATTTTATGGCATTCCCATTCCCAAGCCCCATTTAGCCAACCTGATCCTTTCGGTGGAGACAGAGGAGCTGCAGATATCTGCCGGGCTTCAGGATCGTGTGGCGCAGGCCTATCGGGGCCTTGTCTACATGGACTTTGATGAAACCAATATGAATAAAACTGGCTATGGTAAGTACGTTGAGCTCGACCCAGCACTTCTGCCGCCTCTCTATATTGCTTATCGTACGGAGCTGGCCGAGAATTCTGGCGTGTTTCATAGTGGATTGCGCCACCGTTATCTCGACCGTGACCCGGATGTGCTTGCCGCTATTGAAGCGTGGGTCGGTATGACCGATGAGGTATTTACTGCATTAACCGGTGGTGCGGGAGCCCAGATTGGCAAGGTCATGAACCGGAATTTTGATACCCGGATGGCTCTTGGTGGCGTCAACGATGGCAACCAGGAGCTTGTTCGTATTGCGCGTTCTGTGGGGGCTTCGGCTAAGTTGACGGGGTCGGGTGGTGCCATTATCGGAACGATTGATAATGATGCTATGTTCGTTCGTTTACAAGCGGCATGTGAGCCCTGTGGCATTAAGGTTCTCGTACCTAATATTGCCCCCGCTGCTGGAGAGGACGCCCTATGATACGCAAAGCCGTAATCCCTGCCGCAGGTTTTGGAACACGCTTCCTGCCTGCAACGAAAACCTCTCCCAAGGAGATGCTTCCCGTTGTGGATACCCCTGTCATCCAGTATGTGGTGGAGGAGGCCGTCGCCTCGGGTATTACCGATATTGTGATGGTTATCGGCCGAGGTAAGCGCGCGATTGAAGAGCATTTTGACCGCAATTTTGAGTTGGAAGGGGAGTTGGAACGCAAGGGGCGATTGGAAGAGCTCAAAGCGATGCGTGAGATTTCCTCGATTGCAGACATTCACTTTGTTTGGCAGAAGGAGATGAATGGGTTGGGGGATGCGGTGTATTGCGCCCGCCATCACATTGGTGAAGAGCCTTTTGCGGTTCTTTTGGGGGATACGATTCTGGATTCCGAGACCCCTGTGATAGGGCAGCTTATGAAGGTCTATGAGCGTTATCAGGACTCTGTTGTTGCTTTGGAGGAGGTCAGTTGGGATCGTGTGAGTCGATATGGTGTTATGGATGGTAGCGCCATTGATGATGACGTGATGCTGGTAAAGGATTTTGTGGAGAAGCCCGACACCGAAGATGCTCCCTCAAATTTGGTGATTGCCAGCCGTTATGTCTTTACGCCAGATATTTTTGATTGTCTCGCCAAGACGAAGCGCGGAAAGAATAACGAAATTCAACTGACCGATGCCATGCATATGCTGCTGGCCAGCCGTGCAATGTATGGACTAAAATTCAAAGGCCGTCGCTATGACGCAGGCAACAAGCTTGACTATCTTAAGACGAATATCGCATTTGCTTTGAAACATGCCGATTTGCGGGCTGATGTGATTGCTTATATCAAGGACTTGGCAGCGGAGTTATAATGAAAAGATCATCGCTGAAATACCGATCGGTTATTCCGGAAGCCCGGCGGGTTGTAATCAAGATTGGGAGTCGCGTTCTGATTCAAAAGACGGGGCGGCCGGATAAAAGACGCATGCGTAGCCTTGTCCACGAGATTGCGGCCATTCAGGCAATGGGTCACGAAGTCGTGGTTGTATCTTCTGGCGCTGTGGGGGCGGGAATGGCAGCGTTGGGTATGAAAACGCGCCCGGAAACGCTTCCTGAACTACAGATGGCGGCCGCCATTGGCCAAACACGACTGATGTCATACTACGATGAGTTCTTTGGGCAACGGGGTTGCAAAGTGGGGCAAGTTTTGCTTACACACTCGGATTTCCAACATAAGATCCGATTGACCAATGCCAGGCGTACAATGGATACGCTCATACGGCACAAGGTGATCCCTATTATCAATGAGAATGATGTCGTTGCGGATGAAGAAATCAAGGCGGATCTCACGCTCGGAGATAATGACTATCTTGCCTCGCTCGTGGTGAAGCTGATTCGGGCTGATCTGCTCATCTTGCTGACAACGGTAGATGGTTTGCGTGAGTCCAGGGCACAAGGGCGCACCCGCCGGGTTCGCTACCTAGAATCTGTTAATCGCAAAACCTATGCTTTGGTGAATGTCCACAACTCGCAACTCTCCAAAGGAGGAATGGCCACCAAACTGAAGGCGGCGGCATCTGTTGCTAAAACGGGGTGCTGTGCGGTAATTGCAAATGGGCGTCAAACGGGTGCGCTTACCAGTATTATGGCTGGCGAAGACTGCGGTACCCTTATTCTTGCTTCTGCAGTCTGATGGCTGCCAACCTGAGTTTTCCAGGAGAAATCACGATGAGTTTACACGATGACATGATTCAGATTGGGTCACAGGCGCTGAGTGCTTCGCGCGATCTGGTGTTGAGTAATTCGCGCAAAAAGAACGCGATGCTTCAAGCCATGGCGGATGAACTGGAAGCTTGCCGAGCGGTTATTGCAACGGAAAATGCAAAAGATATTGAGGCGGGTCGAGAGTCAGGCCTGTCGTCTGCCATGCTGGATCGCCTGCTACTGACCCCGGCCCGAATCGATGGCATGATTTCCGGTCTGCGTGAGGTTGCCGCTCTTAAGGATCCCGTAGGGTGCAAGATTAGCCGCTGGTTGCGACCAAATGGTTTGGAGATCGTGAAGCGACGCGTCCCGATTGGCGTCATCGGTATCATTTATGAGTCCCGTCCAAACGTCACGGCGGATACCGCTGGGCTCTGCCTCAAAACATCAAATGCTGTCATCTTGAGGGGAGGCAAAGAGGCGGTGCACTCCAATGCCATCATTGCCGACACGCTGATTGCCGGTGGTATGAAAAAGGGCATGCCGGAGCACGCCGTGCAGCTCATCCGCACCATAGACCGCGATGCTGTTCGTGAATTGGTTCAACTGGAAGGTTATGTTGATCTTGTGATTCCACGGGGGGGCGAGGCCTTAATACGGGCCGTCACTGAGCAGGCGCATGTGCCCGTAATCAAACACTACAAAGGGGTCTGCCACACGTATGTCGATGCATCCGCAAATCTTGATATGGCGCTAGCTATTGCAATCAACGCAAAGTGTCAGCGCCCTGGAGTTTGCAATGCCATGGAAACCCTACTTGTCCACAAAGATGTGGCTGCCACGTTTTTGCCGATGCTTTCTGAGGCTCTGGCTGACAAAGGGGTAGAGCTGCGTGGTGACGCAACTGCTCAGAGTATTGTGCCATCGATGATAGAGGCGACCGAAGCCGATTGGTACGAAGAATATCTCAGTCTCACACTTGCTGTGCGCGTGGTGGATTCCGTGCAAGATGCGGTTGCGCATATCAATACTTATGGGTCTCGCCATTCTGACGCGATCATCTCCGAATCCGAGAATGCCCAGAAGGCATTTACGCAGGAAGTTGATTCATCAACGGTCTATATTAACGCTTCGACGCGTTTTACGGATGGAGCCGAGTTTGGTATGGGAGCCGAGATTGGGATTAGTACCGACAAGCTTCATGCCCGTGGCCCCATGGGGCTTGAAGAACTCACCACCTACAAATACGTGATCTATGGCAAAGGGCAGACGCGGGACTGATGCCTGCCCATTCTGGGCGCACTGGCTTCCACTAGGTGGACCATGGCGTCCCGACGCGGTTGTACAACGTGAGAGCCTGGGTCGTATGACAGTCTGCCCCCCCCCCCCCCCGCCCCCCGCCCCCCC
>Ga0307929_1000343_pt1 | contig 48176 bp, 56 predicted proteins | sample AceLakmetage1330_FD_203160 | JGI IMG/M metagenome (GOLD analysis project Ga0307929, IMG submission 203160) | Saline water microbial communities from Ace Lake, Antarctica - #1330 | ecosystem: Environmental > Aquatic > Non-marine Saline and Alkaline > Saline | place: Antarctica: Ace Lake... | reverse complement strand
TATTTTTTATCATCTCCAATTTGGATTGCTATGGCGAATTGAGGAATTGCTAAGTCAATTTCTCCCCCCATTAAAAAAATTTCTCCAATGTTTACCATTGACCTAGCATTTCTTGGATGTTTAGAGATAACTTCGTAGCTTTCATAAACGGATGATTTGAAATCATTATATCTTTTGTATTGTTCTGCAAGAATGCATCGATATTTTGGATTTTCAGATGCCTCTGCTGCACAAATAAGAGAATCTATCGTTTTTTCAGGTTGGTTTGAATGGTTATATGCTTTTGCTAGGTTAAGGGCAGTTTCAGGATTTTGAGGATTTAAAATTGTGGCTTTTTTAAAACTTTTAATAGCTTCTTCAAATTTTCCACGATATAACATAATTTTTCCTTCATGAATATGTTTATCTATATTTGACATTAAAGTAAGAAATTAATAATAATTTAAAAAGACATCCTATTAATCAGAATTAATAACTATTAAAGGTACTAACATTTCTTGTTTAGTTAATCCGCCATGATTTCCTATTGGCATCTCAAATTCTTCATTATCCAAACAATCAAAAGCAATGTAATCTTTTTTCATAAGTAAAGTGAAATCTCCAATTCTTTCTAACAATTTTGGGTTTACTTTTCCTAGTCCAAAATAATTCTTTTTAACTAAATCTTCACTTTTATGGACTAAAAAATATTTTTTATATTTTTCGCATTCTAATAAAAATTGTTTTACTTTTGATAATCTTACATAACAATAAACAAATCTAGGTTCTCCACTTAAAGGCATGGATAAACATTCGTAGAATTTTTTATTTTCTTTTAAATTAATTATTTTTTTGTTAGCATCAATCATTCCATGATCTGCTGTAATTAATAATTGGGTGTCTTTTAATTTTAATTTTTGTATCCTTTCTTCTAATTCTTTAAAATGTTCTAATAATTCTTCATTTGCAATTCCTAATTCGTGACCCATGCTATCAAAATCAGGCCAATATGCATGAATATATTTTTTTCCAGGTAGATTGACTGCTTTTTTAATTTGTTTAAACAATCCTTCTAAAGAATCATATGCAAAAACTTTTTTTCTGCCTTTTAAAATACTTTTTCCTACTATTTTTTTTGGAAAAATATATACACTGTTTCCTTTAATTTTTTCAGATACTTGTTTTTCTGAACATATTGATTCAAAATTGAAATTCATTTCATTTAAATTATATGAACCAAATCTTGCATTAAATGGTAATGGTGAAATTATTGTTCCTATTTCTTTTGAATTCATAAACCATCCTGTTAAACCGTGTTGTTGAGCGGGAACTCCTTTTTGAATTCCTATTGCTGCACATGTTGTAGTTGAAGGAAAAGTTGATGTTAAACTTCTAACACATTTTTCTTTTAAAAAAGTTCCATTTTTCATTAAATATTCATAACCTAATCCGTCTATTAGAAAAAGAATAATATTTTTTTTATCTAATTTGATATTTAAAGGTCTGTATCCATTTCTAGAACCAAATTTTTCCATTACAGAACTAATTAAATTAATTATACTTCCATTTTTATAATTTGGTTTTATCATTTTTTATAACTCCTTTTAAATATTATCTTAAGAAATCGTCAAATTCTAATCTTTCGTTCATTTCTCCTTTAATATTCTTTGTTATCTCTTTAATATCTAATTTCTGTCCAAACATCCAACTTAATTTCATTAAAGCAGTTTCTGCAAGCATATCTTCTAAATAAACTACTCCTAGTCCTACTGATAATTTTCTTAATGCTGAATAAACTGTTCCGGACACTTTACCATATAAACACTGAGTTGTCATTGCAACAAAAACACCATTTTCAATAAGCATTTTTATTTTATCATAAATTGATTGAGGCACATGACCTAATCCTGTACCAATTAATATTAATCCTTTGTAATCTTTGTATGAATCTAATAATGATGGGTCGATATTGGGATAAATATAAAATAATCCTATTTTTTTTTCAAATTTATTTAAAACTTGAATTTTGTCTTTATTTCTTTTCTTAAAATCGTTATTAATTAATTTAATTTCGCCTTTTCCATATATTTTTGCAATCTCTTTAGTATTTATTGAACGAAAAGCATCTCTTCTTGAACTGTGCATTTTTCTTACTTTAGTTCCTTTAATTAAATTACAATATTCATCATTTGAAGACCCGTGCATACATACTGCAACTTCTGCTCCGTTCCAATTAGCAGCAGCATTTACTGAGCTAATTAAATTAAAAAAAGCATCTGAGCTTCCTCTATCAATTGACTTTTGAGCAGCAGTAATTATTACAGGTTTGTTTAATTCAAGTGCAAACGATAGAGCTGCAGAAATGTAACTTAATGTGTCTGTACCCATTGTAAGAACAACACCATCAACATCTTCTAATTCTTTTGCAACTTCTTGAGCCATAACTGAAATATCATCATAACTTACATCTTCAGTCATTATGCCCATTATTTTTTTAGCTTTAATATTTGCTAATTCTTGTAATTCTGGACACATTTCTACAAAGTCCTCTGCAGTATAGTCTGCAACAACTCCGCCTGTATTATAATCAACTTTAGAAGAAATTGTACCTCCGGTAGATAAAATGGCAATTGTTGGTAATTTTTTATTAAATGTTAATTCTTTTTTATTTTTTTTATGAATTAAATATTCTTCAATAACTTTCATGGAAGTAATTTTATCTTTATCAATGCCAATGTTATAACCATTAGAAAGTTTAATTATTATAGTATCTTGTTTAAGTAATTGAGGTTTTTCTAAATACATACCTTCAATTACTTCATCTTTTAAAAAAATTTTAACTTTATCTCCTGGTTTAACCATAATTTATTCTAATTAGAAATAGTTTATAAAACTTGCTAAAAGATGAAACTGTTTATTTTTAATCCTAAATAATCTTCACTAATTTTTATTTTACTCATTATTTCTACAAAATCTTCATATTCTCTTTCAAATTGAGCTTTAGGCATAATATAATTTCTTCTTTCAAATACTGGAATTTCTTTTAATTCAAGTTCTGTTTTTTTTTGTTTTGGTTTTTTTAGTTTTCTTTGTAAATTTTTCTCTCTTTTTTTTATGCTTGTTAAAAGCATTTTTAAGTCTTTAGATGTTTCTTCTAACTCGTAAGATTCATACTCTTGGTCTTCTTCTTCTTTATCTTCGCCATAACTTGCAACACAGATATTGCCTTTACTAACCATTCTTTCTTCTTTTTTTGTTTGGTCTAAGATTAGGTCTAATTTTTCTAATTCTTTAGTTGTTCTTGATACAAATCTTTTTGATGCAGAAACATTTTCTTTTTTATCAAATAAGCTTTCAGCACAGTATGATCTTATGGCTAAAGATTTAGCATAATCATTAATTAAGTATCCAACCATGTCGCTAAATGGTTCAGGTTTTTCTATTAAGTATGAATATATTAATCTAGAAATTCTTACTGACCTTTCTGCGTCTCTGTAAGCCCGAATTAAGTCTTTTAATTCAGTAAATGGATTAATTATTTCTTCTGCTTCTTGAATAAATGCTTGGCATCTGTGATAATAATGTCCTGCTTCTTCAAGTAAATTTTCAAAGCTATCTTCATCTATTCCGTCTGGAAATATGTCTACGCCTTTACAATCTTCAATCATTAGTTCTAATGCTTCACACTTGTCATCACAATAAGACCCTTTTCTTTTATATGCTCTTCTTAGATTGTCTTCATTATAAACTATTGCCGATTGGTCTACAATAACTTCATTATTTGTTTTTTTTAATTCTGTTTCATTCTTTATTGCATTTAAGTAACTCATAGCTCCATTAAGATTTAAATATTGAAATTCTTCATTAAGGGAAGTCATTGTTTTTAGAATTGATTTTTGGGCATCTTGAAATTGTCCTGGTCTTGTAATATTAAGAATTAAAGTTTTTTTTGCCATTTCAATTCTTGCTTGTCCTTTTAGATTTTGTTGAACATATTTTTTTAGCATATGCATTTTGGCTTTTCCAAGACCAGAATATGTTACAGAAGCATTTAATGACGCTTTCGTTTTTTTAATATCAAAAACATAAGTTGGAAAAACTGTTCTTAAATTTGGTTTTTTGTTATCAACATTAGGATAATATTCTAGTGGTTGTACCATTATTATGTTGTTATTTAGTTATTTAAATAGATTTCTGGTATTATTTACTACAATTCTAAAAACTAATTCATAATTTTTATAAATAAACTATTAATTAGGTTATATTATGAAAGAGAATCTGCATTTGGCAATGATTATGGATGGAAATAGGAGATGGGCAGTAAAAAATGGGTTGCCTAAGTTGGAAGGACACAAAAAAGGTGCTGAAAATCTAAGAAATGTTATCAAGTGGTGTGAGCAGCTTAAAGTTAGAGCTTTAACATTATATGCAATGTCTACTGAGAATTTTAACAGAACAGAAATTGAAAAACAAGCTTTGTTTATGTTATTCAAAAAATGTTTTAAAGAAATATTGGAAAGTGATGAAGTTAAAGAAAAGAAAATAAAAATAAAATTTCTAGGAAATTTGTCAATGTTTCCAAAAGATTTACAAGAACTAATGAATCAAGTCGAAAAAGTTACTAATGATAATGATGGTTTTAGATTAAATTTTTGTATGGCTTATGGTGGAAGACAAGAAATATTAAATGCAGTAAATAAAGCAATTAAAGCAGGAAAAGAATTAACTGAAGAAGAATTTGAAAATAATTTGTATATGAAGGACTCTCCTGAAATTGTTATTAGGACTGGTGGAAAAGAAGCTATGAGAACGTCTAATTTTTTACCTTGGCAAACTGCATATTCTGAATGGTTTTTTTTAAAAACCTATTGGCCAGCATTAACTAAAGAAGAACTTGTTCAAATAATTGATGAATTTGAAAGCAGAAAAAGGAATTTTGGTAAATAGACGTGAGTTTCGGTTTTTATGAAATATTTCCGATTTTTATTTGATTTTTTAAATTAATTCTAATTTATTCGTAATATTTCTAATATTTATTGTATTTCTTTCGGTTTTTTTTTAAAAATGCCTTTTAAAGGTAAAACCTTAATTTATTTTATGAAAATTAGAAATCATAAAGTCGAAAAACCAGGTAGGGTTGTTGCTTGCTTAGCACTAGGAATTGGTTGTTATTTTGGTGTTATTAAAGCTTCAAGTTATTTTAAAAAACCCGAAGTTGAGAAAAAACAAGAAATAGTACAAATTGAAGACTCAAAAAAAAATAATGAACCCTATTTTAAAAAAGAACAAACTCCAGATGATCTTGTTTATCTTATTAAAACTGAATATAACACTTTGCCGGTAAACGAAAAAAAGAAAGTTTTAGATTATTTTTTTAGTGATATGCTTGAGCATAAGTGTGAATCGTTTTCTTTTAAAGTTAAGAATTCAATAAGTTATATTTTTTCAAGACTTGAAGAAAAACTGGAGAAATTTGATTATGAAAGTATTCAAGATAATTATTCAAGATTAGAAGATTTTATTGGAGGTGCAAAATGAAAAAAATAATTAAAGCAGCAGGAAGTATGGCTGTAATGAGTAGTTTATTATGTGGTGCAATGTATGCTGTGGACCATTTTTTACCTGCAGCTTACCAAGTAGAAACAAGAAGAGAAGCAAAAGTAATTTACAATAAAAATGGTGATGTATTTGTTCATTCAGATCCGGAGAATATGCTTCGTTATTTGATTCGAGAAGATTCTCATCAATTAAGGTATGCATTATCTAATTTAGAATCTTCTTTAAGGGGTGAAAAATGACTTTGGATTATGAAAAAATAGATTCTTTGATTACAACAAATACGTCTTACGGTAATGGAAGGCTTCCTTCATTATCTAATTCGTCTGCCTTAGTTGTAAATTTTCAAAATGTTAAAACAATTATTGAAAATAATTATCATGCATTGCAAGAAAAAAATCCAGTAAGATATTCAAAAGGTGTAAAGGTTGTTGAAAAGGAAATAGAAGTTCCAAGAGGAGGAAGAGTTGGAGCATTTTTTGGTTGGACTACCACCGTTACAGAAGAAAATGCAGAAGAATATATTCATGAAAAGGATTTACAAGAATCTATGGATGTTGTTGTTCAAAATGTTAAATCTGTTTCAGCTTCTCTTCAAATTGCTGCAAAATCTTTGAGAGAAGAAGTAAAGGTTAGAGATAAAGTAATTACATCAATGGAAGGTACGGGTTCAACATATAATCATCTTTTCACTGATTTGAGTAAAGATTATGATGGGAATGTTGAAGAGTTATCAAATTCTTGTAAGCAGTTAGATGCAATTGAAGATTATTTAGGGAGTAATGACCATAATCAGGTCGATTTTGCAGAAAATTTAGACAGAAAGGATGGTTTAGAAGCAAAGATTCAAAGATGTAAACAAAATAGTGATTTAATTATTCAAAGAAAAAATGATGTTAGTACTTTAAAGGGTAATAATCAAACAGCATTATTAAATTATATTGATGTTAATAGATCTTTAATGATTTATGTTCAATTAGCAGAAGCTACAAGTGAATATGTTGCTCAAAATATTAGGGATGGAGAAATGTCTAGTAAATCTTATTTTTTATTGAGTAATTTATTTTTAGAGTTTGCTGATACAAGTAAGCAAATGATAACTTTAAATAATTTTGGTGCTGAAGTACAAACTAAGTTAAGGGATTTATTGTCTTTATGCACAGGAGGTAATAAAAAACAATTAACTACTGCTCAATAGAAATGTTTATAAAATAGTTTTTATTCTTTTTAATTATGGGAGAAAACAATTTTACATACGGATTTAGCTTTTTATCATTTATTTTAACTTTTATTTATATAACTATTGGACTAATGAGAAATTCAATTCAAACATTAGATTTAGCTTTATTTTCATTATTTATCATTTTATCAATGCTTGCTTTGATAAATTGTAAAAATAAGTTTGGTTGGTTTTTATCAACTATTTTATTCGCATTTTTAATAAGTTATATGACTTTAATGTTTATTAATGGAGAAACACTTATTAGATTTATTTTAATAGTATTAAATGTTTTAGCTTTTTTATTCTCTGTTTTAGCTGTTGGAAGAATTAATAACAGTGGAAAAAATCATAAACTTGATGAAACTGTTTTATTAAAAAAAGAATTGGCTGAATTGGCAGAAGAAAGAAAAGCTGCTGAGCAAGAATTTTCAAACATGATTGAAAACGAAGAAGATAAAGTAGAAGAAAAAGAAATCCAAAATTTAGATAATAAGCCTAAAAAAACTGTAAAAAAAACTACAAAAAAGAAAACTGCAAAGAAAACATCAACTAAAAAAGTTCTAAAAAATAATTAAGAATGTATATAAGTAATTAATAATTAAATAAATAAATTAATAAAATAGTTCTTAGATATGATTCATATTGATTAGTTTATTATTATATTCTTTGGTTTTTTAATTTATGAACTGTGTTAAAAATATAATGAATTCTGGAGTTTTAGCATTTGCTTTAGCAAATCCTTTAATCTCAGTAAAAGCTCAAGATTCTCCCATTATATTAGAACAAAGAGTTATGTTTGATGATTCTAAAACTGGAGTTGAATCTGAAACTTTAATTAAAACAGATGATTCAATAACTATTATTGATCAAAAAGGTGATAGCAACAGGTTAGGTTATGAAAATAAATTAGGAGATAATCTAAAATTAAACATTGGATATTCAAATGTTGATAAAATTGAATCTAAAAGAATAAATGGTACAATTGATGTTGGTTTATCTTCAATAAATGCTGGTTATCATGAAAAAGAACAAGAAGATTTTTGGGAATTGTATTCTGTTAATAATCTACAAAATTTCGATTTAGAAATGGGAATTAATTCATTAGACCATTTAGCTTTTATTGCAAAGTATTACCTTGAAAAAAATTCAGTAGGTTTGGCGGGAATTGCATCTGATGATGATTTTTATAGATTAGGTGTTGCTTGTGCTCATAGTGGAAAAATGGGATTGTTTTCTTACGCAGTAATGGGAAAAAATGAAGATGGTTCTAGTTATCATGAATTAAGATTAAGGGGTGGACCTGGTGGCAAAACACGAAAGGAATCAATTGGATTTTTTAGTGTTGAAGAAGGATGTTTGTTCGATGAAAACTTGGTTGAAAGTTTAACAGATCCTTATTTTAAAGGAATTACTAGTACAATTACTAATTTTCCTGCGTCAATAAGAGGCAGTCCTTGGGGATTTGATTCAAAGTATAAAAATTATGTTTTTTCATTAAATGTTGCAGTATCAAAAGGTCCATTAACAATAATTCCGGGAGTATTTTATAATGTTAAAACTGGTGATTTGTGTGAAAGATTAGAAGGTCATTTAGATTTACCAAATGGATTTTATGTATTAGGACAAGTAGATAATAATAAAGATTCAGATATTACACAAACTTATTTATTTGGTTGGAGGGGAGATTTTTAAAATGAGTTTAGAAAGTGATTATATGAAATACATTAATAAAACTCAAGAAGAAAAGTTTCCTTATTTTCTTGATTCTAAAGATACTTTTGGTTTTAAAATTAAAGTTAATAAAGAAGTTTTTTCTTTAAAATATTCTTTTTCATGGTCTTTTATTACTCCATTACTTTCAGATGTAAAAGGGGAAAAAAGAGTTTTAGAAATCGGTTCTGGTTGTGGGATTAGTTCTTTATATATGTCCAGATATGCAAAATCTGTTTTAGCAGTAGATATTAATGAAGCTGCTGTTAAAAATACTAAAGAAAATGCCGAATTGAATGGTGTAAAAAACCTTGAAGTTTTGGTGAGTGATGTTTTTTCAAATGTGGAAGGAAAATTTGATACTATTTATTGGAATTTTCCTTGGATTTTTGTTTCAGAAGATATGGAGGTAACACCTTTAGAAAGGGCTTATTTTGATCCAGGTTATAAGTGTATAAATCGTTTATTAAAAGAAGGAAAAAATCATTTAGAAAAAGATGGAAGAATATTGTTGGCCATAGGTTATAACACTTCTAATCTTGAGTTATTTCAAATATTAGTTGAAGAATCAGGTTATAAAACTAGAGAAGTTTTAAGAAAGCGATTTGTTCCGCCTAATGACTGGTTTTTACTCCCTTATGATCTTGCTTTATTAGAATTAAAATAATTTTTAATTGAAATTACTGTTTTTTACTAAAGTAATAAATTAACAAAACAACTCCAATAACTAAAGCAGAATCTGCAATGTTAAATGTAGGCCAGTGATAATTTTTTATAAATAAATCTAAAAAATCAATCACATATCCTCTAAAAATTCTATCTATTAAATTTCCAACGATTCCTGCAGTAATTAATCCTGAAGCAAAAATAACATATTTTTCATCAGGTATTTTTTTGTAATATTTACAAATAAACCATAAAACCATTATTGAAACAACAATTAAAATAATGTTATATCCTTGTAAAATTCCAAATCCTGCACCTGTATTTTTTACAAAGATTATAGAAAAAAAGGGTAATAAGTTTAAGGCTGGTTTGTAAATAACAATCAAGGTTTTAGTAATGACATCCAAGCATAATGCAATAATAAAAGTAAGAAAAAAGATTCTGTTTTTTACCATCTTCTTTCATTGTTAGAAATTTTTTGTTCTAAATTTGCAATTCTTTGATTAAGAACTTCAATCATATTTTTTAAACCGTCAATTTTTGCAATAACAACTTCCATTTTATCTCCTGATAATGGTGTGACTGGTTGAGGAGGTTGAACAATTTGAGGTCTACTATTCATGTTTAAAGATGATGGTCTTTCCTGATCTAATGGTGGCATAGATGGTGTGTCTGGCATAGGAGGTAATCCCAATTCATTATCCATTGGCGCCATTGATGGTTCTGCAAATGCTTGTTCAGGTGGAGGAAATTTTCCTTCTCCATTGTCCGTGCCTAAGTTTGCTTGTTCATCAAAAGGAGGCATATCTTCATCTTTATCTCTTTTTTTTTTATTTAATCCAAACATAAAAGAAATTTATCGTATAAATTCTATATAAATGTTTCTTTTTAAATCATTTAAAAGAAAACTTTATATAAAAATAATAAATGTAATTCTTTATGATCCCAGTTGAAATATCTAATAGACATTTACACATATCAAAGGAAGATTATGAAAAATTATTTGATAAAGAATTAACTAAATTAAGAAACCTTTCTCAAGAGGGTGAATTTGCAGCTAATGAAACTGTTGAACTTAATGGATTTAATGTAAGAATAATTGGTTCTTTTAGGGAATGTTCTCAATTGGAACTTTCAAAAACTGATGCAAGAATTATAAAGCTTAATTTGCCATTAAATTTATCTGGTGATTTAACTAATGCTCCTTTGATTGAAGTTAAAACGAATAAAGGAACAGTAAGAATTCCTGCAATAATTGCAAAAAGACATTTACATTGTAATGAAAATAAAGCTAAAGAATTAGGATTAAAAAATAATGAAATCATTTCATTAAAAGTGATGGGTTTAAGACCAATTACCTTTCATGATGTTGTAGTAAGAGTAAAAAAAGATTTTAATTTAGTATTTCATTTGGATACTGATGAAGGAAATGCTGCTGGAGTTAATAAAAATACTGAAGCTTTTTTAGTGGAGAAGTAATGTTCTTGTTGCAGATATAACAAAACCCTTTCCTATTTTTCTTCTTAACATTTTAGCTGTTTTTTCAACATTATAATTGGTTGTTTCTGGTTTTGCGTGTCTGTTTTTTGTTTGTTTAACTGCTAGATTTATGAGTAAATCATGATTAGGTCTAATATTTAAAAAGTCTAAAATTTTTTTTAGTTGGTTATCTCTTATAAATGTGGGTAGTTCTTTTATTTTATTTTGGTTTTTTATAATTAATTCTTCTTTTTTAACTTTAATACTTAATCCTTTTTTAAATCTATGAATAAAGTATTCTTTTTCTAATTCTAAAACATTATTAAAATCTTCATCATTATAATCATAGTTTCTTTCTCCGTCGTTAATTATGAACTCTTTCCATCCTAATTTTAGAATTATTGAAATATTGCATCTTTTTCCAGATTTAGTGTCTTCTTCTTTAATGAGGAATTTTACTTTTAATTTTTCTCTTGCGCATTCAAAAATAAAATCTTTTATGTTCATAATTTAATTAAGAAATTAATAATATTTAAATTTAGTTATCTAAAATAATATTTTCTAGTTCATAAGGGTCATATTGGTCTCTTTGATCTTCTGGAATGTTAAACATTTCATACATTCTATTTGCCCATTCTGCTTTTTCTTGTTTTTCTCTAAATTCTTTTATTGCTTCTCTATCGGATTCTGTGGAAGTTGGTTTAAATGTCGTTAAATAAACTGCTCTACTTTGATTTGAAACTCTTTTAAATCCTGAAGATTGTTTAACTAATTTTCCAGGTGGTAGTTCTTGTGCAATTTTATAGTCAATTGATATGCCGTTTTTAGAGTGGTATCCTTGATTAGTATCTACCTCTAGATGTGAATAGTCTAATTCAACATTTTGCATGTCATAGGATCTAACAGATTCTGGTAATCTTGCGGTTTGAGGTTGATAATAAACTAATGGGGTTAAAGGAAAAAAATCTAACATTTTTTTTTCAAGTCCTCTTAAATGAATCATCCTATCAATTTCTTTTTTAGAATATTTTTTTAAACTTTTATCATCTCTGGCTTTGCCGCTACTTCCCAATCTAACCATAAAATCTTTATCGTTCTTGTAAAAAACCGTGCATAAAAATGCATTTGAATTTTGACTTATTTTTTCAACAAGATTATTAAAATTAGAAATTTTTCTTTTATGGTGATTAAAAACAATATAAACCTCTGCTGGATTTTCTACATTGATTCTTTGAGCAACATATATTGTGTTGTCTACGCATGGATTAACATTATATCTTCCAGAAATAACTAAACAATCTTCAATAAAATTTTGCATAGCTTGTTTTTCAGATTTTTTAATCATTAAAAATAATAATTTAAAGAATTATATAAAGTTTATTTAACTAAAACGCCGCTTACTGAACTTGATTGTCCGGGTCTAGACGTAATTTTAGCTTTACCTTTATCAGTTTCTACAATTGCTCCTTTAGTAAGAATGTTTTGTCTGATAAAGTTTCTATTAGCATTGTTATCAACAACAGTTTTAATTTTTGCTTTTACGTAAGATTTTCCATCAAAAAGATTTAAAGTGTCAGTTTTAACAGTTTTTTGTTTTATATTTCCACCAAGAACTCTTTCAATTCTATTTCTTACTTCGCCAATTATTGTCATAACTGGAACTCTACCTGTTTCACTTTTTCTTTTTTTTCTACTGGGTTTGTATAAACCGCCAGAGACTTTTCTTTTTGATCTTTTTCTTGAAATCATATTGTTTAAGAAATACAGTTAATTTATAAATCTTATTGTTTTCTTAATTTATAGGTTATATTTTTAATTATTTGGTTTAATTTAATCAAATAGGTGTATGTTTTAACCAAAAAATAATAACATTTAAAAAAGGATGTAGATTCAACATCATAAGAGGGAAATTTAAAATGGAAACATCAAGACCACTAGATGCATTAAATAATGCAAGAAATAAGAGAGTAATTGTACAATTAAAGAATGGGAAAGTGTTTGTTGGAAAGTTAACTGCTTTTGATATACACATTAATACTGTTCTTGAAGACGCAGAAGAAAGAGAAAATGGAGAGACAAAGAGACAATTGGGTACTTTGTTCTTAAGAGGAGACACAATAATCTTCATTTCGCCGCAGGTATAAAATGTCAAAAGGAACAGCTTCTATGGGGAAAAAATCTGGAAAGATGAATATGATTCATTGTAGAAGATGCGGCAATAGAACTTATCATGCTAGTAAGAAAGTATGTAGTTCATGTGGTTATGGAAGTTCTGCTAAGCTTAGAAGTTACGCTTGGCAAAAGAAATAATTGTTTTTTTTAAATTCTATTTTTCTTAATTTATTTTTTTTAATATTGGGTATGCTATAAATACTAAAAATGCTCCAGTAAAATTTATTAACATATCTGTTGGTTGAAAGCATCTGTAGGGTATGAGTGCTTGAATTATTTCTATGATTATACCGTAGCTGCCTGCAATGATTGCTGCTTTTAATAGGATCTTTTCTCTATTTTGCATTCTCATGTCAAATAGTCCCGATATAAACTTTTTATAATCTGTTGCAAAACCTTTTTCTAATTCTTTAAAGTAAATAACTAATGAACACGAGAGTATGAAGTATGCTGTAAGGTGAGCAAAGGTTCCAGAATTAATTAAACTCACCGGTCCAATTTCTATAGCTTTTGTTTTTAATGTGGAAAAAATTAGTATTAATATTGCAAAAAGTATCGCTATACTTAAGGAAATTGTAATTTTTATTTTTTTTCTCATGATATTTTATTTTGTTGGTATTATATAAACTTTATGTTAAGAAAAGTTTTTGATTAATTTTGTTTAGATTTAATTATTAATTTAATTTTAATTTGTGATTTTGTAATTAATGATTATTTTAAGAATGTTTGTTTGAATTATTTGATTAAAATAAAATTGTATGCGGGGCACAGGGTTTGAACCTGCGTAGGCACTAAGCCAATAGGGCCTAAACCTATCCCGTTTGACCACTCCGGCAACCCCGCAATGTTAAATTAAAGAATACACAACTTGTTTATAAAATTATCTATGTGGTTTTATACTACTATATATATAATGTGAATTTTTTATGATTTTATCTTTATAAATTTTTTTTAAATTGGTAAATTTGGTGAAAATGCTTTTTTTTATTGATACTCTTTTGAAGTAATGAAGTGGTATTTTTTAACAATTTGGGGGATACAGCCTTTGTTCTTGCTGAATTGATTATTTGCCAACCAAAATTTGCGAAAAGCTTATAAATGATTAATGAAGAAAAAACTCTATCTTTGGTTATTTCGCCATAGAAGAATTGTGGGTGTGTAGGTAATCACGCCACAATCTTTAAATATGCGTGAAATTTTTCAGAAGAAAACAACGCCCAATGGGCAAAAACTTGAAACACGGAGGTGTTTAGATGAAGGTGAGAAAAACAATAAAAAAAATTGCAGCTTTGGGAGTAGGACTCTCTATGCTAGGAACAACTGTTCTTGGTGCTATGGCTGCTGACTTAGGCGATTACCCTGCACCACTATTTATTCAAAATGGTGAATTTAACGGAGTAATTGTATTAGGTGACAACGCTATTTCTTCAGATACATTAGGAGCTATTGACATTGCAACATCATTACAATATGGTGGCGGTTCAACTGAAACTTCTATATCTAACGGAGTAAAAATTGAAGCTTCAGGTAATGACTTGAATATCAATGAAAGTATGGCAGATATCGATACTACATTAGATGATGCAGATCTTCCAGTAATCTTAGGAGATGGTACTTTTGAAGAAAGTGATGGTAATAATAAAAATGAAGAAGACTATACTCAGGAATTAAAGTTTTATGATGGAACTGGCGAATTACAGTTAGATCAAGATAAAACTGATGCTCCAAATGGTGGACTTTATCTTGTAATCGACAAAAATGAAGTATTATATAATTATACTTTAGAATTTGAAGATTATTTAGAATACGATAACACATCTGCAACAACTGCAAGTGATGATATGGAAACTGCTAAAATCGAAATACAAGGTAATTTATATACAATTACTGATGTTAAATTAGATACTGGTAAAATCAAATCACTTACTTTACAAGCTGGAGATACAACTGTATGGCTAGAACAAGGAGCACCAATTACAAGAATTATTGGTGGTGAAGAGCATGAAGTTGAATTGATGGATGTTAATGAAGATGAAAACAAATGTGGTGTTACAGTTGATGGAACTTTAATGTGGGTTGATACAGGTTCTTCAAAGAAAGTTTCTGGAATTGAAATCGGAGTAACTGACGCAATAGTTGTACATTCAGAATTGAAAGATACTGATGTTTGTGAAGTTAATTTAGGAGCTTCTGAAATTAAATTAGAAAACAACCAAGAAATTGAATTGAACGGAAAAGATATTGATGGTTCAAAAGCATTTTACATAGAAGCTCTAGGTGGAAAACTTGAAGAAATTAAAATTCAATACACACCTGATGAAAAAATGTATCTTGCAGCTGGCGATACATATGCAGACCCAGTTCTTGGAAATTTTGAAATTTCATATGCAGGAGTAACAGTAGAAACTTCAGACATTAGTCTTGATGTATCTAGCAACGATTTTGCTTTATCATTCAATAACGTTGATGGTAAAGAGGTAGAATTACCTTTCTATTGTAATAATAGTTGTGATGCAGCTACTGATGTTATGTTTTTCGGAACTGACAACTCACCAGATGAAAGATACTATTTTGACGGTGGAATTTGCGTAGGTACATCCGATGTAAATGATTGTGAAGGTGCAAGATTTTTAGTTGAAGAAGGTAAAGAATTACACGTAATTGAAATAGATGATATCGATACAAGTAATAATAGAACTACTTTAAAAGATATTACATATGGCAGTTCAAAAACAACTAGTAATTCAATTACTAACGCAGCTGTTGCACACGATTTACCTGCTGGTGGACAAACGGTTAATTTAGCAATTAATACTGCTACTAATGCTGTATCATTTATTGATGCAGGAACTGATAATTTAGTTGGAGTTAATGATGCTTTCTTTACAGAATATGAAGCACAATTAAATTTGACTGGATTTGATGTAAATGGAAGCGTTGCTTCTGTATTAGGAAACCTTACACCATCTAACTTTACAGTTACATTTGTAGAGCCAGATAATGCAGTTGATTCAACATCAGGAACTGAAGATAGTAGATCCGAAACTACATTTATGATTGACATTGACACAAGCGATGAAGAGTTTGATGTAAATGCACCAGGAATGGTTAGAGCTACTTTCAACAATGTTGATGTAAGTAAATCAAATGATGACGACCAATTATACTACTCTAACTTTGGTACAAGTGTAGTATATGATAGCAAAGAAGCTAGAAGTGCAGAAATAGTATTCCCAGAAGAAGAACTTTTTGCAAGTGTATTTGTTAGTCCAGTTGGTGCAAATGTTGTTGTAAGTGGATCAGGCGCTTCAAAGAAAATTGAAGTTGGAACTGCAAAATTAGCTTCAGAAGTTGCTAGCTTAGAAGCACAAAACTCACTTATTATAGGTGGTCCATGTGCAAACGCAGCTGCAGCTGAGTTCTTAGGTGTAACAAGTGCAACTTGTTCAGAAGGAGCTCCAGAAGTAAATACAGCAGTGATAAAACTTCAAGCTTATGGCGAAAATGTAGCTATGTTAGTTAACGGTTACGACGCTATAGACACTAGAAGGGCTGCTAGAGTACTTGCAAACTATGCAGACTATTCTGTTGAATTAACTGGAGACGAAGTTGTTGTTTCTGGTACTGACTTCAGTAATATAGTTGTTACTAGCGCTGCAGAATAAGAAGGCAAATAGCTTTTTTTCTTTTTTTTTTTTAATAAAATTCTAATTTTTTAAATAAAACCATAAAAATTATAAATGAGTTATTTATTAATGATAATATGAAAAAAATAATTTGTATTTTATTGATGTTGATGATTATACCTTCTGCTTTAGCTTTTACTCTTAAATCGTATCCTGGTATGTTTACAAATAAGAATCAATTGGATGTTAAAATTGTAGTTGGTGATTTAGCAATTGCTTCAGATACAATTGGGGCAGTAGAAATTGCAACTTCTTTACAATATAATCCAACTACCAATAAAACTTATATTGGGGTTCAGGCAGTATTGGCTTCAGAAATTGAAGATGTAAGTCAAGAAAATTTAATTATAGTTGGTGGGCCTTGTGCAAATGCGATTGCGGCAGAATTAATGAATTATCCAAATCCTTGTTATAGTCCTATTCCTGATAATACGGGTATACTAAGATTATATGAATTTGATTATGGAGTCTCAATTTTAGTAGCGGGCAGATCTGCAATAGATACAAGAAGAGCTTCAAGAATAATTGCTAATTATTATGATTATAACCTTGCAAATTCAAAATATATGGAAGTTTTCGCAGCATTAGAAACTCAAATTTTAATTAATTAATTCTGCAGTAAAAATATTGTGCTTAGTTCTTTTTATTTTAACTTTAATAATTCCTTTTGAAAAAGAGTTAATAATAGAAATGGTTCTGTTTTTTGCAACTAATAATTTTTCATTCTTTAATCTACCCTCACTAATTATCTTAGCTTCAATTATTTCGCCCTTTTTAAACGGTTTAGGGAGGTTTTTTGTTTTTTCTATGTCAAAGTCCGTCTCATCAAAAATGAGCTTTAAACCATATTTATCTTGTAATTCTTTTAGTTTAGAAAAAAAATCTTCCCAACTTAATTCTTTTAATAATCTTCCACCTTTATATCTTAAATATTTTTGAATACCGACTTTAGGATGTGTTTGTTTGTTTTTTAGTTTTGCTACAAAGTTCACTATTTCTTCAATGTCATTATCATTAATTCCTGGTGCCCAAACTGGTGCAACAATTAATTCTACTTTAGATTTAGCAACATATTTTATCATATTTAAAACATGTTCCAGATTGTATGGTTTTACAGCTATTTGCTTAGCATTTTTTTTATCGACTGAATTTAATGATATGTTAAGTCTTGTAAATCCTGATTCAATGAACTCATCTATTATTTTTTCAGTTAATAAAGTTCCATTAGTGTCCATTGAAACTCTTTTTACAGATTTATTTTTTCTAATTTCTTTAACTAAATAGGCTAGTTTTTTGTATCTTAGGGGTTCACCTTGACAACCAATGTGAATTTCGATGTTATTATTTTCTTTGAATTCAATTAATTTGTTTAATTCTTCGACCATGTAGTCAGCTTCAACAATAAAATCTACTGGTCTTTTTAATTCCGAAACTGAACAATAAATGCAATCAAGGTTACAAGATGTAATTGGTTTAATTTCAATTATGTTTGTATTTCTGTCAATAATTCCAAATGCAACATTTCCCATTAAGGGAATTTCTGAATTTTTATGTATATAAACTGTTTTTTTGCCATTGAGAATGTTTGTTAATTCATTAAAACCTTTTAGTAATAAGTGGTCAAATTTATGTGATTTTTTTTCAGAACAATTAATGGTTAAAATTTCGTCTTTAACTTTGAATTTTCCTATTTTTTCTAATTCTTCATTTTTAATATCAAAATAAAATATTTTTAGAAAATTAGCTCTTACAAAATCTTCTTTTTGATTGAATTTAATATCTTCAAATTTTAATTGCATCTTGTTGTTATTTAATATATATTTTATAAAGGTTTTTAAGAATGGGTTATATAATTAAATAATTATTGGTATGTTTAAAAAGTATTTTTTTAGGTATTTTTGTTATAGAATCTAAAACTTTAAATACCTCTTTTTTCTATTATTTATTTATGGGGGAAGAAGACGTTGTAATTACATATGAAACTCTATTTGAGATCTTTAGAAGAGAGAAAAATAGAGGAGAATTACAAACACTAGATGAGGATTTTTTCATTAATGTTGTTAAGTATTTAGGCCAAAAAAAAAATATTGTTGAAAAAGAGAATAATACTCAAGATGCTTTATTTGCTGAAGAAGAAAAATTAAAGGCTGAAAAACAACTTTATAATATAAAAAAAATCTTGCGTGATTTATACGAAATTAGAGAAAAGAAAATTGTTGATATGGCTTTAAATAAATCTAGAACACAAAGTCCATTAATTGATGATTCTTCTTTATTAAAAGAGGAAAGAATTCTTTATGTAGACATTGTTAAAATATTTGATAGGCATAGGCAAGATATTTTGATGAGAATATTAAATACTCAGATGCCTACTATTGATGTTGATGAAAAAAAAGCTGATGAGCCAACTGAGTTAAAATTAAAATTTGTTGAAGATACACCCGAATTTGTTGGTCCGGATATGGAAACATTAGGCCCTTTTGTTAAGGATGATGTTTCAGTTTTTTCTAAACAAATTGCCGATATTCTATTGAGTAAGGGCTGTGCTGAATCTTTTGAATAATTTTTAAGGCTAATTTAGATTATTAATTTTGTTATATTCTGTGTTATAATATTATGTGCTATACGAACGAAGCGAGTGTAGTACTTTGGTAGCTATATCAAAAACAATGTTTTCGGAACGTTCTTTGAACGCATACGAAACCGTAGTGCAGAAACAAATGAATAGTAACCTTTTTAAATAGGTGGAATTTTCAAGTAGTTATGAAAGTTCCTAAACAGATGAATAGATACTGTGCTAAATGTAAAAAGCATACTGAACACAAAGTAGCACAAGCTAAAAGAAAAGGTCTTAACGCTACTCATCATCAAACAAGAGATAGTAGGAAAAGACAATCTTTAAGAGATAGAGGTGTTGGTATTGGGAGTGGTAATAAAGGAAAATATTCTCGTCCTCCTATTGCAAAAAGGAAGATGACTGGTAAAAAACTTACTAAAAAAACTGATTTCAGATATACTTGTGGTGTATGTAAAAAAATTAGCGTTCAAGCAACTGGAATGAGATTAAAGAAAGTAGATTTGCAATAATTTTATTGTGATACGTAAATCATTTATTTTTCTACCTGGTATAAGTTATAATTTAGAGAAAAGTCTATGGAACCAAGGTATTTTAAATTGGAATGACTTTTTAAAATCAAAAAAAATAAAAGGAATTTCTACAAAACGAAAAAATATTTACAATTTAATTTTAAATAAAGTTAAAAGTGAATTATTCTCTTTAAATTCTGATTATTTTATTGATAAATTGCCTTCTTCTGAAAATTGGAGGTTGTATAAATTTTTTGAAAATGAAGTTGTTTTTTTAGATATTGAAGTTGAGCATGTAACAAAGGATGTTACTGTTATTGGTTTGTTTGATGGTATTGATACTAAAATAATGATTCGAGGTTATAATCTTGATATGAAAGTATTAAAGCAGGAATTATTAAAATATAAATTAATTGTTACATATAATGGTTCTACTTTTGATATACCTTTTTTAAATAAGCGTTATCCTGGTCTTATACCTAAAATTCCTTGTTTTGATTTAAAGGTGGGGTGTAGAAGGCTGGGTTTAATTGGAGGATTAAAGGAAGTTGAAAAAAAACTAAATATTAAGCGTTCTCAAATTATAAAAAAATTAACAAATGGTGATCCTTATCTACTATATCGAATGTGGAAAGGTTCTGGTGACAATTATTATTTAAAATTATTAGTTGAATACAATGAAGAAGATGTCATTAATTTGAAGAAAATTGCTAATTATGTATCTAAAAATCTATCGTAATCTTTATAAATATCTTTACTTTCATATCATTAGGGGGAATTTAAAATGAAAAAGATATTATTTATTATTGCACTTTTATTTTTAGTTGGTTGTACATCAAGTGATAACAGTTTAACAAATGATATTACTGGAAATGTTGTTGCATATGATGCACCTTCTAATGTTAAGGTAACAGTTAAATTACAAGGTAGTGTAATGGATCCAAGTGAAATTACTGTAAAACAAGGCTCTTTAGTTTTATTAGAAATTATTGATTTGGATAATGCAACTGATGTATTTGTAGTAAATGGTTACAATGTTGAAGAAAAATTAGTAAATGGAGAAGGACTATTTTATTTTAAAGCAAATAAGAAAGGCGCATTTACTTATGGTTTAAGAACTGATAAAAGAAAAGGAACATTAGTTGTTAATTAAATAATCACGAATTTGTATCGTGATATTTAAAAATTTTTAATTCTTATTTTTTTTAATAAAATAAGCACTTAAGAACAAAATTATTCCAACAATAATAAATCCACATTCTTTTTGAAAAAAAGTATATTTTATAATAAGTTCAACAATTCCTAATGATATTAATACTGTTCCAACAATATTTAAAATAGTTGCTTTAAGGTGTTTTTGAAATAATTCTTTTGGTTTTTTATGAAGTGAAAATCCAGAAAATAATTTATCTTTTACATGTCCTACAAAATATGTTACAAAATCAACAACGATACTTGAAATTGCATCTTCAAGTTGCTCTTTTTTTTTAGATTTTTTATTTGCCATGTTTTTATTATGATTATTTGAGTATATAAGTTTTTTGTTTTATTACACATCTTTTGAGTAATGATCAAAAATTCTTCATTTTTGTGTTAGTATTTACCTAAAGATATTTGTTTTTCTTTAATTTTAAATTTTTTAATGTTGACTTTTCCTTTAAAAACTGGCTCTCCGTAAACTCCATCGTATCCTGGTTTAACTTTTATTTCTCCATTTCTGTTTTTCATTATTATTTTTGCAATATCTGGATTTATTTTCATTAAATCTTTTTTTGGAGTATTTAATAAAATTTCATATTCTGTTTTTTTGTTAACAAATTGATTATACATTTCCCAACATTTTTTTGTTGTAATGCCCATCTTATAAAATTTTGAAATTAATTCAGATAAGGGCATTAATTTGTAAACTTTTTTTGCATTTTTAGGTATGTAACCTTCTTCTCTGTCTGCTAATTCTTCAACTCTATTCTCAACACCAATAACCACTTTTTTCCCACAATTAGGACACAGTCCTCCTAATTCTGTTGTTTGTTTAGGAGATAAAATCACTTCACATTTTCTATGTCCGTCCCAATGATATTTTCCGTAAGCTGGATCAACTTCAATTGTTCCATGAATTGTATTATTTTTTAGTTGTTTTTGAACATTATCGTATGATATTTTTCCATTAAACAATGTTGCCTCTCTTCCAATTCTCCAAGGCCAAAAAGAATGTAAATCTGAAAATGAAACTAATGTATATTTATCTAATTGTGATAAACGCCAGTTCATTTCTGGGTCTGATGAAATGCCAGTTTCTAACGCATGAATTTTTTTAGTTTGATCTTGAAAACATTCTTTTACAGTATTAAATCCGGATTTAGAACCAAACATACTAAACCATGGTGTCCAAATGTGTGCTGGAATTATTTCAACTTTAGGATTTATTTCAGTTAGTTTTTCAACAAATTCGGGACATGGTATTTTGAATATTGGTCTTCCATCATAATCAACTCTTCCCTTTGATTTAAACCATTCAGTAATTTGGTCTGCAGTTCCTAAATCTGGTGCAAGAATAACATTGTGTACTCTTCTTCCTTTTTCATTATCTGTATAAATTAAACTTATTTCAGTTTGTAATAAAAATGGAAAATCTGTTGAAGTTTTCATTACTCCATTATCCTCTTTTAATTCTGATTTTATTTCTTGAATCCACTCAGGATGTGTGAAATCTCCAGTACCTAATAATTGAACACCTTTTAATCTTGCATATTTTTCAAGATTTTTTATAGTTAAATTTTTACTACATCCTCTTGAGAATCTTCCATGTATGTGTAAATCTGCAATAAACATAATTAGAATTAATTTTTTTTCTTTTTATGTTTTGTTGTTTTCTTTTTATTTTTTCTATATTTCATCCAAAAATGATTCTACTTCGTGTCTTTCAAATTGGGATAGATGTGTTTTGAAAGGTTCTTTTGTTTTTGGATTAAGTAATTGGCAGTTAAACATTTCAACAACATCATAAACAAAATTATTTTCCATGAGTTTTACTGCTAATTTTTTATCTGAAACAACTTCCCCTAACATTTTTTTAAATTTTTGTTCAAAAAGTTGAAATAAAAAGTCTCTTTTCTCTTGATTATTTAAGTTTGTATAGTCATTTTGATTACAATATCCAAATCTTCTAATTAATTCTAAAGCAACATTAGTCTCTACTATGTTTCTTGAATAATGTTCTTCAACGTAAATTAATGCTCCTATTTTATCTTTTATTATAACTCGCATTCTTTTTTTATCGCTTATTTGTAATGCTTTTGTATGATATAATCCAAATAGATGTCCAACAAAATCTCTTTTTTCTGGTTCATTAAGGTTATCAAAATTATGAGAATTACAAAATCTATGTTTTATCATTGACGTAATTATTTTATCGAGTGACTTACCTTTATAATAATCTCTTTCTAATAATTGAATTGCATCAAGTGAATTATCATCCTCTTGTCGATAAGCTTCTGCTATGTTTATCCAATCTTCGATTTCTTTTGGATCTTCATCTACTTGATTTGGTTCATATTCATCTAAATTTTCAAAATAATTTGGTTCAGATTCATAATGAGGTATATAATTTTGTTTAAAAACTTCACCAGTCCATTCATAAAAACTGGGCCAATAATAATCTTCGTCCATATATTCATCATTATACGCATTTACCCAGTACAAAACTTCTGTATCGTCTTGGGTTGTAACGAAATGACCTGAACTTTCACCTTCAAAAGCTTTTTTGCCATCTGATTTCGCGTCTCTAAGATATTTTTGTCTTGTTTCTTCCCAAGTCTCTTCGTGTTTTACTATTTCATCTAATCTTACTTTTACTGTTCCGTCAGTATATTGGGTACATTTAACAATATCAAAACCTAATTTAGCTTGTTCTAGTTTAAGATTATTATATTTAGAAGCTTGAATAACTATATACATTAAAAAAGAGAATTATTATTTCTTTTTATGCTTTGTTGTTTTCTTTTTCTTATCCTTAATACATTTACAACAAATATTACCTTTACATGCTGTTATTCCAAATACTGGGTGTGCAATAAATCTGTATCTCCATCCACTTAGTGGTACTCCACAATCTTTACATTTATTAATTTTTAACATTTTATATCTGCCTAAATTTTTCTTCTTTTCCTATGGTATTTTTTACAATATTCATAATTTCGTGAACTTTTTGAATGCTTGTAGCTTCAATTCTTAATCTGATTAAATTTTCTGTATTTGATTTACGAATATTAAACCATCCTTCCTTATCACTAATTGTAATTCCATCAAGATAATTTTTTTTACCCTTTAGTTTTTTAAATCTTTTCATTAATGTGTCTTTATCTTCAACTTCATAATTTATTTCATCAGAAGTAAAATATTTTTCAAAAGGTTTTATCAAGTTTGATATTTTTTCTTTTTTATGTGATAAAATATTTAAAATTTTTATTGCAGTAAGTAATCCTGAATCAGTATAAAAGTTATCTTTAAAATAATAATGTCCGGACAATTCTCCTCCTAATACTGCATTTTTTTGTCTCATCATTCTTGTTAAGTTTGAATGGCCAACTTTACTTCGAATTAAAGTCACACCTTTTTCATTACAAACTTCTTCTAGGATTTTACTCATTCTTAAATCAACAACAACTTTATCGCCTTTTTCTGCTAATTCTTTTATTAATAAAGCCATAATGTAGTCACTTTTTATTGGATTTCCTTTTTCATCAATAAATACTGCTCTATCAACATCTCCATCAAATCCAATTCCTAGATCTACTTTGGAATTTTTAACTCTCTTAATTAAAGTTTTGATGTTCTCTTTTAAAATTGGGTTTGGTGTGTGATTTGGAAACGAACCGTCAGGTTTAAAATACATATTTTTAATTGATAAATATTTTTTTAAAAAACTGAATTTCACTCCTCCCATTCCATTGCCAGCGTCTACAATCACCTTTAATTTTTTTAATCCTTCAAGGTGTTCTTCTAAGAACATTTGATAATCATCGTCTATATTAAATTCAATTAGTTTTCCTTTTTTATTATTAATTTTAATTCTTTTTTTTATTTTCTTTTCAATTTTTTTTATTTTATCATAAGTTAAAGGAATTGCTTTTTCTTTTACAAATTTAAATCCATTAAATTCTTTTTCATTATGTGAAGCAGTGACCATTATACCGCCTTTAAATCCATAATAAGCACATGCAAAATAAAACATTGGTGACGAACATAAACCAATATTATAAACGTCAATACCTCTTAATCTTAAACCATCAGTTAAGGCATCAAAAAGATTTTTTGATGTTGTTCTCATATCGTATCCTACTATAACTTTTTTAGAATTAACCACTTCTGGAAAAAAATTACCAATTTTTTTTGCTAACCACTCATTAATTTGTTCAGGATAAATGCCTCTGACATCATATGCTCTAAAGACACTTTCTTGCATGCTTTTTTTAATCATAATTTGTATAATATGTATTTTCTTTTATAAATATGTATTATTACTTTATAATGGTCATAAATTCTTATATAGTACTTTTAAATATTAAATTTAACAATGAAAAATAAAAAATCTAAAAAATTAAAATTAGACAAAAGATTTGGTCATTATTCTTTTGCAATAGGGGTGTTAATAGCAGTAATTTTAGGTCTAGCAGGTTCTGTAGGATTTAGCGATACAACAAAGCAAGGATTATTTTCATTATTAGTATTACTTGGTATTGTAATAGGATTATTAAATATTACAGGCAAGGAAACTAAAGAATTTGTATTGTCTGCAGGAGTATTAGTAATAATTTCATTATTGGCATTAAATTTAAAAGTATTTCATGATGTACTTTATGTTGGAAGTGTTTTAGTTGATTTGTTAAGAGCAATTATTTCATTTACCTTTCCAGCCGTTATTATAGTGTCAGTAAAGAATATCTGGAGACTTGCTAAAACATAATTTTTTTTATTTTTTAAATTAAAATTATTAAATCGATATATTTAAATAAAAGATGGCCAATGAAGTAAATATGAAAAATCATTTAATTCATCATTATATGTTAACCATCTCTGCTTGCATTGTTGCATTTATAGGATTATTAATTATGAAAAGTTTTACAGGTTATACTGTTATGGATTCTACTGATTGTCCAATGTGTAGTAAAATAACTTTGGCAATTGTTCTAGTATTAGGAATGATAGTATTTTTTGAGAGGACACACCATGAATAAAAAAGGAGTTTCACCATTGATTGCAACTATTTTTCTTATTGCAGTTTCAGTTGCACTTGGTTCAATAGTTATGAGTTTAGGACAAGATTATGTTTCACAGGCTTCACCAGATTCTCCTTCTTGTGACGTGGTAACTTTTAATGTTAAAAATATTAATTATTTTTCTTCAACAAATTCAATTAGTATTGCGATTGATAATGGTGATCAAAATATTGATGGTTTTTTAATTAAATTATTTAATCAAGATTATTCTCAAGGTAGTGTGGTTACACTGGCTGAAAAAATTGATGCTCATGGTGTGAAGATTTTAAGTTTTAATTCTGAAACTTCGGACGTTTATGAGATAAAAATAATTCCCATTTCAAGTGATAATGTTTGTAATACAGCTTCAAAGGAAGTGACAAGAAATTCTCCATTGTTTAAAGTTCAATAATTTTTTTATAAAATCTAAATTTTCTTCTTTTTTTTATTAAATGTCTTAATATGTACAATTATTACTTACAAAATGATGAAAAATAGTCGAAAAATTATTAATAGATAGTAAACTTTAAATTCTTGCTATTTATTGATACATTATGAGACTTGTTTTAGACTTAAAAAAATCGATGGATCAAAATGCTTCAGTTTATTATGAAAAGTCCAAAAAAGCTAAAAGAAAATTAAAAGGAGCATCTGAAACCATAGAAAAAACTCAAAAAGAACTAAATAAATTACTAAAAACGCATGAAGTGGCAGAAAAAAACAGAGTTGTTAAGGTCGATAGAAAAAAAGAATGGTTTGAAAAGTTTAGATGGTTTTATACTTCTAATGGTTTGCTAGTTATTGGTGGAAGAGATGCTACTACTAATGAAATTGTAATAAAAAAACATACTGATAAAGAAGATATTGTATTTCACACTGACATGGCAGGAAGTCCATTTTTTGTATTAAAAACTGAAGGGAAAAAAGTTGATCAAAAAATTCTAAAAGAAGTGGCAGATGCTACTTGTACTTTTTCTCGTGCTTGGAAATTGGGCATACAATCGCAAGATGTTTTTTATGTTAATCCCGAACAAGTTTCTAAAAAACAAGAATCTGGCACAACTCATCTAGCTAAGGGTGCATTTATGATTTATGGTAAAACTAATTATATGGAAAATAAAGTTAATGCTTGTGTTGGAATGAAAGATGGCATGATTATGTGTGGTCCTTGTGAATCTGTAAAAAAACATTGTAAAGAAATTATTCAAGTTATTCAAGGTAAAGAGAAAGCTTCTGTTGTTGCAAAGAAAATCAAAGCTAAGTTGGGTGGGGAGTTGGATGAAATAATTAGAGTATTGCCTTCTGGAAGTTTTGAGATTAAGAAATAGGTAATTTAAGAAATATATAATTCTTTATCCAAATTTGTTAAAAATACATCAAAGTATTCAATGTTTCTTTGACGTTGTTCTGGTGTAGTATTCCAAGTTTCTAATTTTAATTCTATTTCTGAAATGTATGTTTTATCATTATGACTCAAAGTAATTTTTAATAAATCATTTTCATATTGAAATTCTGTTAGTTCTTTTTTTATTCTTTTTACATTTCCTGGTCTCCACTTTTCATCCATCCATCCTCTATTTAATCCTAGTTCAATTTCTGTTTTAGCAACTGCTTGAATAATTTTATCTGAATCATAATTATTTCTTTTTAAGTGTAAAACTAAATATCTTTCAAATCTATAGTTTATATGAAAAGATTGACTTTTATAAAAATTAGGTTCTTCATCATTTTGCCATGTTTCATAAATATTTGATAATCCTGTTCTAATATCGGCTACAAATTTAGTGTGAACTTTTTCTACTTGTTTTGATACTTTTGAAATTAAATAATTTTTCTTTCTTTTTGTACTATTATGGCTTATGAAGTTACTTAATATTGTCATAGCTTCACTGTATAAGTTTTCCAGCACATTATTTTCATTATGAGCATAATTAAAACCTGTGTCTGTTACTGCTCTTTGTAAATCTGGAAAATTAAATAGTTTAGGTTGTTTTCCTTTTAATAAACAATATCCATCATGTCTTAATCTTTCTATAAAAGGCATCCAGCTAATTCTCATTCTTGAACCTTCAAAATCAAATTTTTTGTTAAATTCAACGTAAGATAAATCTCTTTCTGGGTGTGAATATCGAGAGCTATATAAAATCCCTAATTGTTGTAATTTATCTTCGTTATCTTCAAATCCTGCAAAATGTTTTTTTTTGCTTGCTTCACAATTTTTTATTGGGACCTTATTAACAACGCAAATTGGATGAATTTGGTCTTTTTGAATTCCCTTAGATAATAAGTATTTTTTTATTGCCGCATATTGTCTTAAACCAATTTCAATTGTATTTTTTTCAGGTGTTACAATTACTAATGGAAATAATTCTACGTCTTTCATTGCTTCAATTATTGGCATTATAGAATGGTCTAAAATTAATCCTGAATGCGGAATCGGTGGCAAGTCAACACCAATTATATCAACATTTTTCATGTCTTGGGTTACAATGTTTTGTAATTTTGTTTTTGTTTTTGGATTTTCATAAATCATTCCAACTGGAAAAACCGCAGTAGGAGCAAAGGCTGGTTGAATTTTAATTTTCATTCTTTTTGATCCTTTTGCAAAGCCAAAATCAGCACCCGGGTGCAATTCAACAATTCTTGTTTCTAAATCTTCATAAAAATCCTTATTTTGATTTCCAAAAGAATCTTTGTTAGTAATTGTACCAAACATTGTTGCTTGATGATCTGTATCAATTATTCCTATATTATAATTGATGCTCAAAACTGTCATTAAATCAACAAGTAAAGAAGTTTTTCCTACTCCTCCTTTATTATTAACTGGAAATATTAATGATTTTTTCATAGAAAATAATAATTTACTGATTATTATAAAGTTAAGCATAAAAATAACAAAATATATAAACCATTAATTCTGTAAAAATATACAAAGAGGTGTATGAATGTTAGAAGCAAGTGTATTATTTTTAGATTTAACAATAATTTTTGTAACGATTGCTATTTTATCATTCATTGCTAAGTTTTTCAAACAGCCATTAATTCCAGTTTATATCATTGCAGGAATTATTTTAGTTCCATTAACACATTCACTTCATAATGGTGGACTTGTTTCTTCAATTTCACAATTTGGAATTGTATTCTTATTATTTATTGCAGGTTTAGAATTAGATTTTGAAAGATTAAAACACGTTGGGGCAGTTTCTACCATGGGTGGAACAATCATAGTTGTTTTGCTCTTTTTAATTGGTTTAGGAGTTTCATCGTTAATTGGTTTTACTGGATTAAGCTCAGTCTATATGGGTTTAGTTTTTGCTTTTTCTTCAACTATGGTTGTTGTTAAATTATTGTCTGATGATAATGAACTGGATTCATTGCATGGTAAGATTGCATTAGGTTTACTTATAGTTCAAGACGTCTTTGCAATACTTGCATTTATTTTATTAACTTCAATAGGTAATTTTTCAATAATTAATTTATTGACTTTAATTGGGTCTGTTTTGGCAATTATTGTTGGAGTATTTTTAGTTTCGAAATATATTCTTCCAAAATTATTTGCTTTTGCAGCAGAATCTCAAGAAGTTTTATTTATTGCATCGATTGCAATTTGTTTATTAATTGCTTCTTTGTTTGGACAATTTCTTAATCCTGAGGCATTAGGTATTGGAGCTTTTATTGCTGGTTTGGCTTTAGCGAATTTACCTTACAATATAGAAATAATTTCAAGGATATCTCCATTAAAAGATTTTTTTTCTATGTTATTTTTCTTATCAATTGGAATGTTGCTTCCATTATCAGACGTTCCTGCAGTTATCGTTCCATCAATAATATTTGTTTTAATGATATTAATTATTAAGCCTGTACTAAATTATATAATTATAAGTGTGTTTGGTTATATGCCTAGAGTTGCTTTTTTAACAGCTGTAACTCAATCACAAGTTTCAGAATTTGGATTAATTTTAGTTTTTTTTGGAATTGCAACAGGTCAAATTTCTAATAGTTTATTTGCTTCTGTGGTTGTAATTGCCATTTTATCACTAACTTGTTCATCTTACATGTTTGAGCACAAAGATTTTTTGTTTAATAAATTAAATAAACTGCTTTGCAAAATTGGTTATGGTGAAGATCAATCTAAGACTTTGAGATTTCTTCCTAAGAAGTTTAAAAAGAAATTTATTTTATTAGTTGGTTATGACAGGTTGGGATATACTATTTTAGAAACGTTAAAGAAAATGAGAGAAATAGTTGTTGTTGTAGATTTCAATCCTGCAGTAATAAAAAAATTAATGGATGAAAAAATTAATTGTGTTTATGGTGATGTGGGAGACTCGGAATTATTAAATAATTTAAATTTGAATGAATGTAAATTAATTATTTCGACAACACCTCATAAAGAAGCAAATTTATTATTAATGAAAAAATTAAGAAATATAAATAAAAAAGCATTATGTTTTTTAACTTCAGAATCGATTTCAGACGCATTAAAACTTTATGAATCTGGAGCAGATTATGTTATTATACCGAGATATATTGGAGGAAAGCATATTTCCTTTATGGTTAGAAGGTCAAAGTTTAATCCGAAAGTATTATTAAAACAAAAACTTTCGCATTTAAATGAATTAAAAAGGAGGAGTGGAAATGTCACAAGACACCGTTAATATACAAATAGGAAAATTAGGAATTACTCAGGCATTAGTTACTGAGGTTAAAAAGCATTTAAAAGTTAATAAATCAGTGAAAATCAGATTTTTGAAATCTTTTATTCAAGAAAAAGATAGAAAGCAAGTAGCTTTAGATCTTGATAAAAAGATAAATAAAAAAGGAAAACTGATTGGGTTTGTTTATACAATAAAAAATGGTTAAAGCAGAGTTATTAGCTACATACGGATTCTGGAACGATAAAGGTAAAGATTTATTTGGTAGTATAAAAGATTTAAAAGAAAGAAAGAAAAAAGTTGATACTTTTAAAGGGGATATAAATAATTATGTTGAAGAAGAAAAAAGAGAAATTCACGTTGATAGAGTTTCAGAAACAGGTTATCCTAAATCTGGAAGATCGTGCAGATTAGTTTATGAAAATTATTCTATGAGTCTTGAGGAAATGTATTATTGGATTCTTACTCAGATGACTGTTGATCATGGATTTAAAAGAGATGAAGTAATTAAGATTACTGATGTTTTTGCTGCATCAGAAACATCTTCATATTGGGGAATTCACACCCAAAGATTAAATATTCAACAAGATCGTGCTTCTCAATATTTAAAATTTGTTGCAGATATGACTAAGACAATGTTTCAATTAATTAGGGACTTAAATATTGTTGATGAAAAAACGGGTTATTATGAAAGTTCTTATAGTGATAATGATGATGAAGCAATTAATGGAGATATGATTTTAAAGGGACAATATACTGATTTGGTAGAAGGTGGTCCAAAAAATCCTTCTTCTATTTTTGGAATGGCTCAAAATTATGGTTTTGTAACTTTGCCTGATTTGTTTTTTCAAGCTCGTCCTTTTGGTGGAAAAGTAAGAGACGAAAAGGAGTTTAAAAAAGTAATAGAATCAATTCATTCTTATGTTCATAATACTATTGGAAAAGATTTTGGTAATCCACAGCTTTTAAATATTTTAGAACAAAAATTAGGGCAATATTATAGATGGAAGTATAGAACTTATAAACAATTAAAGACTTATAGAAAGTTGTATAAGGGCTATTTAAAACAACATTATAATAATATAAGATTGTATATGAATTGGGTTAAACCTTATTTGAGAAATATTAGAAGACTTAATCCTAATTCTGGTAAAGCTCTTTCCTCAGATTTAATTGCTGCTTTTGAAGGAGAAATGATTGAAATAGAAATTTTAGCTCATAAGAAAAAAAAGCCTAAAGATAAATATGCTTCAGTAGTATTAGCTAATTTTGATTATAGAACTGTTCCACAATTGGAATGGGTACCTCATGCTCAAGAAAGAAGAAGTGTAATGGTTGGAAGAGCTGAGATGAATCTAAAAGCTTATGCGTGGACTGATGATCAAATTGAAAATTATCGAAAAATGAAAGAAGCTGAGGATATGGAATTACTTAAGGAAGTTGATGAATCCATAGGTACTGCAATGGACGCTTTAGAGGAAGATTTAAAAAAGTATTTGGATGAAAAAGATGAAGGTGACGAAAAAGAAGTAAAATCTAAAGAAAAAAAATGGAATATTGAAAAAGGTAAATTTGTTGAAGTTACCGGAAAAAAAGCTAATAAATCAAATTCAAGTTTAAGTTTAAGAAATACTGCGGACCCTTTTATTCAAGTATTCAAAGGTTTTGAAATGTTATTAAAGCCATTTTCTTTTAAGATTGATTTGTTTAAAGGAAGTTCTAAAAAAGATAATAAAAAGGCCGCTATAGGTGAAGCAAAATTAAGAGCTTGGTTATTGTATAAATTCTACAAAAAGGCTCACCAATTATTAAGTTGGTAAATGCAATAAGTTTATAAATTTCTTTTACCAGTTTTTATGTATGACTATTGATGACATAAAAAAGCTATCTCCTAAAGAAAGGTTAAAGAAGTTAAAAGAACTTCAAGAAGAGGATAAAAAAGAACTAGAAGAGGCAGAAGAGTTAATTAAGCAAAGTATTCATGATGTTGAACAAGAAGATATAGAAAAAATTGTTCGAAGAATTAAAAAGCCAGAATTAAGAAAAGTAGAAGTTAAAGATCTTTTTGAAAATAAAAATGATGTATCAATTGAAGAAAAAGTAAAGATTTCTGTTAAATTAAGTGAAGAACAAAAAAGAAGATCTGTTTCTTATGATCAAAATATTACGACAAATATTAATCAAAATAATTTAGCAAGTTTTACAACTTATGATAAAGTTAGAGAATTAGCTAACAAAGCCTATGATGGGAATTTATCTAAAGATGAAGAAGAAAATCTTAATTTTTATCAAAGTCAATTTCAAAATGTTAATCCCGAATATCTTGATGGAGAAGAAAAGAAAGTTATTGAAAAAACAGAAGATTTGCTAGATAGAATCAAGAAGTATCAGTGAGTGTCCCTTCTCAGTAACAAATTCCGCAATCTTTTTAAATGAAATGATGTTATATAGTTCTATAATGGAATGGTACGAAATATTGGGTGTTGGAAAAGATGCTAGTCGTAATGAAATAAAGAATGCATTTTGGAAAAAAGGAGAAAAATTTGATATTCTAGACCCTGATTTAGCTAATAATAAAGATCTTCAAGAATTAAATGACGCATACGATTTAGGAATGGAAAAAGCTAATTATAGAAATCAACTTGAACAATCTGATCCTTTTGATTTAAAAGACAAATTATTTGATTTGCAAATCACTCCTGTTGATAATGAATCTGATGATCTTTGTAAAATTTGGAATGGTATTAATTTAGATAGTATGGTTGACGAAGCTGAACAAAAATTTCATGAAAATAAACCTGAAAAGAAAAATTTAAAATTATTTAATTATTTGGCAGGAACTATTACTGCAGGTGTTGCATTAGCAATTGGTTTAAATATGAATGCACAAAGATCACAATCTAATCTTACTAAAGCAATAGTTAGTGAAGAATTTTCTCAAGATAAAATTTTTAATAATTTAAATGTTGCATTAAGTAATGAATTTTCAAAAGATGAGTTAGATGAATTAGTAAAAGAGTATAATGTTGTACCTGTTAACGGTAAAATAAGTAATTCTTATAAAATAAGGTCTAGAAGAATGGGAAAAGATCTTGTTTATTATTCTGATGAGTTATCAAATGCAAGTTTATCTTCAGATTTAATTCAAAAATTAAGAATTGTTTATGATGTTGATCAACAAATGGACAAAGCATTAAATCAATTAGCTGATGAAAATGGTATTACAATTGATGAAATGAATAAAAGATATTTCGTTATGCCATTTGTTGAATCTGTTGACGGTAATCTTCAAGGAGATTTTAGTATTACTGATATGACTACAACTCAAAGGACTAGTTCTACATTTGATGTTGTTGCTCATGATTATCCATCAATTAAATCTTCATTAGTTGAATATTTAACCCCTAAATTAAGAACACAAATTTTAAGAGAAAGACTATTGAAAGTTTCTTCTAAAGCTTTTGCAGAAGAATATAAGGGTGGCAATCATTTTGTTCAAATTTCTTTTTCAAATTTAGATGATCATGGAAAAAGATCTAATTTAATGATTAGTTTTAGATCGGAATCTGATAGGTTAAAAGATGTATGTTACAGATATGCTGAATTTACAAATAAACCGACTGAAGAACAATATATGCGATTTGAACAAGGACTTAGAGAACAATTGAAAAAAGAATATTCTAAATAATCATTCAAAAGGTACTCCTGCCCATGAAGAAAAGTCTTTACTAACTCTTTCTCCAAATTGTTGAGAAGTTTGACCTACCATGAAATATGGTGGAGCAGTTCTTCCCATATATGAATTTTCAATAACATCCCATGGGTCCCATTTGTTAGGGCGAGATAAACCATAAATGGGTCTTCCAAATTGTTTTAATGATTCTAACCAAACTTTTTCGTTTTCTCTTCCACCTTCTACAATAAAATCAACATCTTTTTCTTTTAATTTTTCAATTGCTTTTTTGAAAGGGACAGATCCTTGTCCTGGTGGAAGGTGTTCATCATGATAACCAAAATTATCCGTCATATGAACATGACCTATAATCTCATCTTTATTTAATTCATCAATTTTTTTCATAAACCATTTATCAAATGCTTTTGGATCGTTTGGATCTCCTTTAAAATATCTTTTCCATGTATAAGCGTGACCTAAATCAAATGTAGCTCTTATGTGTTGTTCAGCAATTTTATATGCATCTTTTTCATTTTTGCCTTCTTGATTAATTAGCATTTGTTTCATTCTATTTCTTCCAGCAATAACTAATTTTTTCATTTCGTCTGGATGTCCTCCATAAGATTCTGGAAAAATGTTTTCGGGAGCAACATATAATGGTTTATCTAATTTTTGTTGTTCTTCTTTTTTTAATGCGTACATACCTAATTCTGCTAAACTTTGTGCCGTTTTTTTAGTTCCGTAATTTTCAATGCTGGAAAATTTATTTTTCATACGTTCCATTTTATTGATTTGTCCAATTTCAGATGCAATAGCTCTTTTTGAACGTTCAATTTCTCTATCAATTTCTATTTTTTTATCATCACTAGCTTGTTCTCTTATTTGTAGATTTCGTTCCATTTGATTTTTTTCAACACCTAATCTATAATGGATATTACTTATTTGCTCTTCAATTTGATTTTTATATACAAACTTTGCAACATCTTCATCTGTTGCATCTTTACCCGTATCTCCTTTGAGTCTTTCTTTTAGTTTATTCCATGTAAATTTATTAACTACTTCTTCTCCACCATCTTTAAGAACAGGCAAGTTTTCTTCAATTTTTATTTTGCCTTGTTCGTCTAAATCATATTCTGGAAGATCAAATTCCATATTCTTTTTTAAATTTATTAAGCTTCCATCTTCAGTATTTACTAAAGAAACAATTGCTTGTTCTTCTTCAGATTCCATAACTGGTTCGCCATTTTTATCATAGATTTGTTTTCCATCATCATCAACTTTTGCATATTCATATGCAGTAAATTTTCCTTCTTCAGCTTTGTAAATAGGTCTTTGAAATTCTCCTAGGTGAGCTACAACTGGTCCACCTTCTGTAACGTCTGCTGCAAAATCAATTGCTCTTTTAATTTCATCAACACTATTTTTTCTAGATGAATCATCAAAACCTTGTTTACCTAAACCTGATATAGGTTCAATTTGAAAAGAAGCGTGGGTTGTTAATTCAATATCATTAATTCTTGCTAGTTCTTTAATTGCTTGTCTTTCATCTTTACCGTACATTTCTGGAGAAGGAGCTTCACCTCTTGATTTTCCAGCACCCATAAATCCCAATTCAACTTTACTAGCACCTAATCTAATTTTAGCTTTTAATTCATCTAATTGGTCTTTGTTAGGAATTGTAGTAAAACCAATTTCTCTAGCAGAAATATCCCAATTCTCAGGTTCACGATCCATTGAATTATAGTAGTCAGACATATTACCTCTTTTTGTTGACTTAGTATATAAGTTTTTTGTTCTATTTAATTTTGAAATTGAAAGTAATTCTTAACTTGAATGTTTTAAACCATTAGTTAATTCTTTAAATACGTTCATAGCTGACATTCCTTGTTGCATTAATTTAGTTACAAAGTTAAAAGCAACATTATGTAATCCGTTTTTGGCTGGTCTTTCGGTAACTATAGCATTTTTTAATCCTGCAATGTTGTGTTCTTTTATTTTATTCATCCATTCAATTGAAAATGCAAATGCTTTTGCTTCTTCTTCAATACCATTTAGTGAAGCACTTTGTAAATGTCCTATTTCGTGGCCAATTGTTAACATAACTTTTGCTAACTCATTTTTTTTTACAAAAATTCTTGATTCACCAAAGCCTTTTCTGTTAATACAAAAACCTTCGATACCTTCTTGCCATTTTCCATTAAAAAAGTCGTGAGATTGTTTTAATTCTTTTTTATCAACTAATGATAATGAGAAATCTTTTGGTAAATCTTTTCCTGTTGTTAATTTGAAAGTTTCTTTAACATAATTCATAATCTCTTTTGCATCGCCAATAAATCTTGTTTTAGATTTTATAAAATCATTAGCATTAAAGTCAACAATTCTTTGATGAGGATTTTCTGCAAGTTGATTTAATTCTAATTGCATCATATCTCTTTGTCTTTGTTTTTCTTGGTCATCATCAAGTAAATTATCATAATCCATTAATGCGTTTGTAAAAGTTCCAATTATTTCTCTTCTTTGTTGCGCAATATTCATGTTTGCACTATATTGAATATTGAGAGTTTCAGTTATATCTCCATTTGCGCTACGAGTGGAGCTATATGTTAAAGAAAATGAAGTTTGCATTTGTCCTTGGAGTGCTATAATCACTTCAATATTTCCCATTCCTTGAGGGTTATAAGATGTTGAAGTAGTTGCTGGTAATAGTTCTTGGCCATCCAATAACCCTTCAACATCGTCTGGACTATAATATGATTGACTAATATTTTCTAATTGTGAAGGTTGGTTTTGTTTTCTTGGTTTTTTTTCATAATTAGATGATTTACTTTTTGGAGTTTGATATTTATTTTGTTTAGTTGCAGGTTTTACTTTTGGTAAATAATTTGGATTTCCATTGTAGGCTTTTGCTAAAGCTTGTTCTGGAGTTGTAGCATCATAACTGGCAGGTTTAGAAGTTGGAAAGTAATTTTGCTTGGTTTTAGGTTTTATAGGACTTAAACTATCTTGTTTTTCTTCAGGTTTTTTATCGTATGTTGTAGGGCTATTATTATTATTATTATTATTTGGTTTAGAATCGTATCTTTGTGGTAATCGTGATGGAATATCTCTAACTTGATATGGTTTTGCTCTTGTAATTGATGTTTCGGGTTTATCATAACTTCTTTGTAAACTAGGTCCTTTATATGGTATTAAATTAGTTCCATTATTTCTTGTGAGTCCTTCTAATCTACTTTGACCTGTGCCTAAACTTGCTGGTAATGAACATTTATATGGAACCATTGCATTGCTACTTCTACAATTAGCTAAACTTCCGCTGCTTGCGGCCATTGATGGTGTTCCTTTAGTTGCATATGTCATTTTTATATTTATAATTGTGTGGTTGTTGCTCTTGCTTCTTCTGGTGATTTTTCTTCTAAAATTGCTTCACTATATACTCAATCTTTTTTTTCAATGTCAATTCCTGCTTTATTTATGCAATAATCAATTAATAAATTTCTTAATGGAAGTTGCATTTTTTCTGCTACAGACGCAACAAGTAAATAAGCTGCCCTGCTTGTTTCATCTTTCATTTCCATTCCTTCAATTGTTGCTAGTGCTGCATATGGTCCTGCTCTACTAGATACTTCTCTTATTAATGCGACATCTGCAGCTTCTTTTAATCCGTTTTGATATCTTGGTTTAGATTCGTCTACTGTAGAGCTCATTAGTTCACCAAATAAGTCATTCAATTTTGTGTCCAGACCATTGTTAGTTTTTTGTTCAGCCATTTTATTTCACCCTTGTGACATTTATGTCTCATTAATGTATTTAAAGTAAAATCTCTTTAAAAGCACTCGTAGACTCCAAGGTAGTTGGGTGAGACATTTTTATCACTTATTTTGTTACAACTTGCAGGGAGTTAATATCGGGAATCTTTTTAAAGTTATAATAATAACTACTGATATGAATGGACCAAATGTAGCATTAGATGAATATCCTTTTATGCTTGTATCGGATATACATGCAGACCCAAAAGCTTTAGAAAGAGTTTTGGCTAAATCTCCAGATGTAAGATATAAATGCTTTCTTGGAGATGTAATTGGTTATGGTGATGAACCTGAAAAAGCAGTGGATTTAATTTCTGGATTTGATGTGGGAATTATGGGGAATCATGATGCTTTGGCTGTTGGTAAAAATGATCTTAATATTTTTAGTGATAATGCTAAAAAAACAACTCCTTTACATGTTGAAATGCTCTCTGAAGATCAATTAAATATAATTAGTGGTTTTGTAAATACTTTTAAGAGAAATGGTTATTTATTATTACACGGTTCTCCAGAATCATTTAATCATTATTTGTTTAATGAAGAATATTTAAAAAAAACTTTTGAAAATCATCCTGAGTTTCAAGTTTTCTTTGGTGGACATTTACATATTCCTCGATTTGCGTCTTATGATTTAAAATCTGGCAAAATTGAATTTGAAGAATTAGATAAGCCTTTTTCAAGACATCATTTAGATTTGTCAAAAAAAAAGTATTTTATTAATTGTCCTTCAACTACTTCTGGAAGATTGGGTTCAGATCCTGGTTATTGTACTTTTTATCATGTTTCTCACGATGAAAAGATATTAAATTATCATTTTTTTGATTAAGCTGCTTTAGTATATTCTTGAATAAAAATTTTAGGAATTATTTCATTTTCAAATTTTAATAAAATTTTGTAACTATCTTCTGAAAATCTTCTTTTAAGGTAATTAACTCCATTAAGATTTAGTAAAATATCAATTTGGTTTTTATTTTTATGATAATTGTGTGTAATAATTTTTAATTCTTTAATATAGCCTTTGTTAAACATTTCAATCACTTTTTCTTTTTTTAATTTAGCTTTAACAAGATCAGTTTTATCAACAAACATTAAAATAAAAAGACCTCTTGAACTAAAAAATTGTCCTTTTATATAATCTTCTTCATTTGTAGAATTTAAAAATTCATAATCTATGTTATAAATTGGATTTTCGTTTCCTAGGCCGTGTTTTGGTTTTCTTTTTAATAATTTAAATTTTTTTTCATCTATTCTCATATTTAATGGTCTGTCCGATAAATTTGTTACAAATGCATCTGCACATGCTGCACCTAATAAAAAAGAAAAAGCTAAAATCTCATCTCTGTTAGATAATCGATTAAGAGATTCAATATTTTTACCCTTCATAAATTCAATTTTGTTTAAATGTTCAACTTTATTTCCAAACATTTTGTGTTTATAATCAATAACCATGTGTCTAATTCCTAATAAATTCATTAATTTAGAAATAAAAAGGTCTTTTGTTAATCTTCCTTTTTTAATTATGTGCATGTTAATTTTTTTGTTATCTAAGGTAATCATTAAATATGGTCTTTCCCAAGTGTTAAATTGTAAGGCAAGTATAAGTTCTGAATTGCTAAAATGCTGAACTCTTTTTTTTGCAGTGGCTAGATCTATGTCTGGAGGAATGTAAGTATTATTTTTTAAACCTTCTAATACTGATTTCCATATCTTTTTATTTTTAATCTTTTGTATAGGGTATAATTGAGATTCCATCCTTAATATATGTATTTCATTAATTAATAATTCCATGGATTTTATGGCTTTACTAGGAAGGTCTTGGGTTAAATTTTTTGATTTAACTTTTTTAATTAGGTTTTTAATGACTTCATTGTGTTTTTTAATACGATTCATAAGACCATTAAATCCTTTTTCTAATTGTCTTTGAATGTCACTTCTTATTGAATTTTCTAAATTTTTTAAACTTTCTTCAATTTCAATTTCTAACCATTCTAAATGTTCAATTATTTTTTCATGTAAAAACCAATTACCTGGTAATTCTGTATAAATTTTTCTAAGTTCATCTTCTTCTTTTTTGAACTGTTCAAGAATTTTATCTTTGGATCTCATTTTACTCATTATGTTAATTTTTATTTATTAGTTTTTAATCTTTTCTTTTTTTATTCAACAATTGCAATAGTTGAAGGGCTTCTTCTTCCAACTATCGGTCCATCAATTACTCTAAATCCTGCACTTTTCATATTGTCTCTAACAAATCTAGCACAGCTATATGTGCTCAATCTTGCCTTAGAATTCATCTTGTTAAAAATGTCCTTGAAAAATTCTTCTGTCCACATTTCGGGAACTTTTGCAGGACTAAAAGCGTCAAAAAACACATAATCTGCTTTTTGTATAACTTCTTTTATTTTTTCTCTAGCATCACCAAACATCATAATTAGTTTTATGTTGTCTTTTTCGTAAATATTATTACCTTCAAAAAATCCTTGAATAAATTCTTTAATAATATTGAAACTTTTAAAATCTGCATTAATTTCTAAAACTTTTTGTAATATTACTTTATCATTTTCAAAACAATATATTGTTGCAGGACCTATGTCTAGGGCTGCAGCAGCATTATATCCTATTCCAAAACACACATCAAAAATAACTTTGCCTGGTTTAACCTCTAATGCTTTAACATGTTTTTCAAAAGCTTCTTGTCTTGCTCCAGATTTAGTATGGTAATGATCTTGAACTTCTTCATTATAATATGTAATTGAACCATCTTCTGTAATTAATTCTTTCATATGCTTAGATTCTTTAAAGACTTTATATGTTTAACCCAAAGAATTATTAACTGAATATAATTATCATAATATATGAAAAACATATTACTTGTATATCTACCGTTTTGTACTCCTGCAACACCTCCTTATTCTTTAACTAATCTTTATTCTTTTTTAAAAGCAAATTCTGACGATAATATTCAAGTTTTAGATTTAAATTTAGAATTTCATAAAAACAAATTTTCTGAATTTCAAAAATATTATCATGATATGAATTGGGATAATTATGATAAAAAAACATTAGAATATCTTAAAGTAACTGGAAAAACATATTCTGAAAATAATAAAAAAGTTGTAGCTGGGCTAAAACCCGAATTATTAGATGAATATTTAAAAAAAATAAATAGTTTTAATCCTGATGTTGTAGCATTTTCTATAGTTTATTCTAGTCAAGTATTTTATGCTTATTCATTAATTAAAGAACTAAAAGTAAAAACTGTTGTAGGTGGTCCTGCAGTAAATGACAAATTAAAAGACATTTCAACTTTTTTAAAAAATGAAATTGAATTGCTTGAATTTGTTGGCGGTAAAGTAAAAAATTATGATGTTGTTTTAGATTATTCGATTTACAATTTAAAAGATTATTTTACTCCTAAACCTGTTATTCCAATTAAAACTGCTAGTTCTTGTTATTATAAACAATGTACTTTTTGTACACATTTTAATGACGTTAATTATTGCGAATTTAATTTAGAAAACATAAAAAAATCAATTATTAAATCAAAACAAAAATATTTCTTTTTAATTGATGATATGATAAGTAAAAAAAGATTACTGGAATTTGCTAAGTTGGTTAAACCATTAAATATTTATTGGACTTGTCAATTAAAACCTTTAAAAGAATTCGATTTAAATACATTAAAAATTCTTTATGATTCTGGATTAATTATGATTATGTGGGGTGTGGAATCTGGCAGTGATAGAATTTTAAAATTAATTAAAAAGGGAACCAATGTTAAAGATATAAAACAAGTTTTGAAAGATTCTTATAATGTGGGAATTAAAAATATTGCTTATACAATAATTGGATTTCCAACTGAAACTAAAGAAGAATTTCTTGAAACTATTGATTTATTGGAGCAATCAAATGTTGATTTAGTTTCATTTTCTGTATTTGGGTTACATGAGGGTACTGAAATTTTTAATAATCCAAAAAAATTTAGTATAATTAAGATTTTAAAAGAAAAAAGAACTATTCTTGGTGATAAAATTACTTATGAAGTTAGTGAAGGATTGAATTGTAAGCAAGCAAGTAAATTAAAAAATAATTATCAAAAAACCATTGAAAAAATAAATAAATTTCCAAAAACAATGAATTTTTTTAGGGAGCATATGTTTGTATTAATTAAATAATTATGGAACTCTTTATTTTTATGCTTAAAAACCAAATCCCTTTATACAACGAAAATTAGAATTTTCGTGCATAAACCTTTCTTAAAAAAAGAAATCTTTATATATGAGTAATACGTTCTTCAATCAGATAGTAACTATTTGAAGGTAGTAACAAGATGAAACAAAGAATAACCATTTCAATTGATGAAGAACTTATCTTAAAAGTAAGAGAAGCTATAAGACATAAAAAATTCTATAATAAAAGTCAGGCTTTTGAGAAAGTTATGAGGGCCGAATTAGAATGAGTGTTCTAAATGGTACTTTGGATGATGTAATGTTTAGACTAGAACATCTATCGAAGGTAGTTGAAAAACCAGTTGAAGAACGTTTTTTTGAAGAAAATGGTGAAGATAAGGTAGTAAAATATTTGACTTCAAAATATAAACCATTGAAATCAGCTTGTGTTGAAAAAGATGATGTAGTTTTTTCAGGTTATGATGATTTTGGTATTGAAGTTTTAAGAAGGACTGTTGATTTTTGTTTTTCAGGTGAAGATTCAAAAAAATTAAAGACAAATTCATTATATGACAGAATAAAGGATGAAGAAGTATTACAAATTGGTTTATTGTTTTCAAAAGATTGTGAAAGTATGCAAGAAAGTTTTTGTAAGCAAAATCAAATGAAAAGATTAATTGATTATTTGACTAGTAGGGGTTATGATTTTTTAGCAGGGAATTTAGAATCTGATTATGATTTTTATTTTCATATGCCTAATAATGAAAAAAGCTTTAGATATTTTATGTATGATGTAATGCAAATAATGGAACCTCCTGAATTTGTTAAAAATGGATTAATGAATTCGAATTTGTATGAGATGTTGTTAGAAAGGGGATATACTGATCTAAAGAAATTAATTTTTGGACCCTCTGGTGGATTGGCTAGATATGTTTTTGAAGCTGATAGTTTAACTGGTAAGAAGGTAGTAAAAGTTGATATTCCTCCAGAAAAAAGAGAAAGTCTTAATTCTAAAGATCATTATGCTTCTGGATATACTACTGAAAGAGAAGTTTTTGAAATTTTATCTAAAATCATGCAAAATCCTCATCAAAATTTTGTAAGGGTGGATCTTCCTATTGTTTATTTGGAAAATGGTCAAAGAAAAGTTGCATCAATAGAAGAGAAAGTAAAGGGTTTAAGTATGTCTGATTGTTTTAAAAATTGTAATCCTGGTTGGGATGTTGATGATTATAAGTCTTTATTTAGTGGACTTGTTGGAGCTATAAAACATTTACATGTTATAAATAGAATGTTACATAGGGATTTAAAACCTTCGAATGTTTTAGTAATTAATCATTTTGGTTCGCTGGAAGCAAAGCTTAATGATTTTGAACTTGCATGTAGAATTAATGAACCAAAGATTAAGGCTGTTGCTTCGATGGGTGGACATTTTGTTAGAGATCCAGATTTAGGTTTTAATGGGGAACAATCCCAATATACTGAAAAAAGTGAAATTTATAGTTTGGGAGTTTTGATGTATTATGCTTTAACTGGTAAATATATTTTTGAATTTCATCCTAATGAGGAATTTGGAATAGTTTATGGAACTAAAGAAAATTTAATTGATGAAAATGGCAGATATAATCTTGATAGGTATGAGGATGTTTTAGATAAATCATTAAAAGAATTAAGAAAAGATTTGAGAAAAAAAGATTTACCAAGATATGATAAAATTATAAGAAAATGTATGACTAAGAAAAAGAAAAATTATGATTGTATGGGTGAATTATCTGACCATCTGAAAATTATTCAAAGAACTCCTGTTCAAGATTTTATGAGGAGTTTGAAAAAATGGATGCCACGAGCAGGATATGTTGCTGCAGGATTTGGAGGTGCATATCTTGTCATTCAAACCTTGCTTGGGACAACTGGTTTGACTACTTATCAACCTCCGTCAGCTGTAGATTTATTAATCAATCAACAAAGAATTGAGAATATTTCTAGTGGGTATCCTACTCTTTTATCTTCTTCAGATTATCATTTGGGTATTAAAAAATTAATCTCTGATATTAATTCAAATGAAGAAATAGAAAAGACAATTGAAGATTTGGGTCTTCGTAGAATTAATCATCATTATAATGTTCCTTTAGTTAATTCATTAGTGCGAAGTATTCTTATGGAAAAAGATTTGCCTGAATTTAAAGAAGGAAGGCTTGATTTTATGCCTGTTCCTATTGATTTTATTAAAACTGTTTATAGTGATAGAGATATTGGACCTAAACCTGATTCTTTTCTTAAAGAATTAAAAAATAAATCTGATCAATTGTTTTGGATGGGAAAATATGTTTCACAATGTTTTTCATATGGTGATGGTCCTGCAGATGTTTATGTGAAAGCTTTATGTTCTAATGAAGAAGTTTCTGAAGCAATTAGTTCTTGTGCAATTTCTGAAACTTGTTTTAATAAGAATGTTTCTCATCAGGGTTATATTCGTATGGGAGATATTAAACATTATGGTCCTGTGGATTATTTTTCATCAAATGATGAAAACGGAAATTTTAAAGCAGGTTATAACAAGTATTTGGATTGTGCTAAAAGAAGAATTATTAATCGGGCTGTACAAATTTATTTTGCATCTGATTCTGATGGAAATGTTAGTATGGAAAATCTTCGAAAAAATGTTTACAAATCAAGAATGCTCCATAAAAAGTCCAACTAAAGGACTTGAACTAAGATAAAATCCTCTTGAAATCTTACTGATATAATGAATTAATGATGCTTCATTTCCTTTTATCAATTTATGTGTTGTTTTATGTGATAAAATTTTTTCTTTTTCATGTGCTAATTCTATTGGTGCTAAATCTTGACTTAAATATGCTTTTTTAACTAATGAATAAATTTCTTTTGCTTCTTCAAAGAATTTAATTGTTGGTTTTGATATTGTTCCTTTGTATTTTTCAATGTATTTTGCAAAGTGATATAGATTTCTTGTAGCATGAATAAAAACTGTTAAAAATGACCAATATAATGTTGCGTTTTTTTCTATAGCTTTTCTTTTAGTAATTACTCTTCTGCAAAAATTATCATAAAGTTGAATCTGGTGTTGAATATCATTATAGTCATAAAATGGTTTTTGTTTTTGTAATATTGATTCAATACACTCAAAAAATTGTCCTGTGTTGTAAATTATTTTTTGCATTAAAACTTCAAATTTTTCTCCTGAAGGTTCAGTAATGTTTTCAATAATTACTCCTTTTTCATCTATTGAAACAATTTCAAAACCTAATAATCTTGTTTTAACAACATTTTTTAAAATTTCAAGTTGATTTTTTGTGTAATAGAAAACTGTTACTTTATCGTAGCCTAATCTATAAGGGTAAGTAATGGCAGTTCTAATCATTGATTCAGTAAGGTTTTTTAGTTTAATTTCAGTAGATAGATTTTGTATTTTTTGAACCTCGGTACTAATTATTAAATTGTGGTCCATTTCATCAATATCAACTTCATCTCCTGCTTTTAATCCTCTATTGTCTATCCATTTCTTTGGTATGTACAAAGTTACGCTGTCCCCTTTTCCTTGACTAATTAATTTTCTTTTCATTTTTAGTTTTACTTTGAATTAATAGCAAGAAATGCTTTTGCATATTTAAAGATTTTGGAAAAATATTATTGATATGAATCATATTGAAAAGATATTAATATTCTTGTAAGACTACTTTGGGGTAACGAAAAAGTGTAAAAATGAAAATAAATCGAGAATATTTAGTAAGTCCAAACTTTGAAAGAACATTTAAAATTGCTACTAGAACAATTATTGGTGCTTTGTCTTGTAGTTTATTGTCATCATTACTTGTTTTAAATAATAATTTGGCATCAAGAAATTATGAGCATCCAATTCATCCTGAATATGTAAATGCATTAAAATCTAGAGAATATGTTAATCCTGTAGAAGAAGTTTTTAGAATGAGAAGAAATGGTAATTATCAGGCAGGAGTGATTATTGATGCTTATAAAACACAATTAATGAAGGAACTGAGTCCAAAATGAATAAAGAATTTGAATTAAAAATGCGAGAAACATTAGATAATTTTTTTCAAAATACTGAGGAGTCTATTTTTGGAGGTAAAAAATGAGTCATGTTGATTATGATTGTCAAGCTGAAAAATGGAGTAGAGACACCCCTAGGAATTTAAGTGATTTTATTGCTAGACCTCAATTGATTCAAAGAGTTACTGAACTGGGTGGAGATGTAATAGACGCTGGATGCGGGGAAGGTTATGTTTCTAGAAGGGTAGTATCTTCTGTAACTTCAGTAACTGGTTTTGATAAATCCGAAGGAATGATTGAGCAAGCAATTAAAAGAGAAAAAGAAAATCCTCAAGGAATTGATTATTTTGTTTCTGATATGAAAAATGTTTTTCAAATTCCTGATGAATCATTTGATGTTTATATGAGTAGTTTAGCACTTCATTATTTTAATCCTGAAGAATTAGAGCCAGTTTATGGACAAGCCCATAGAATTTTAAGAAATGATGGAAGCTTGGTTGCGATAATGATTAGTGATATAATGGTGTTATCATTAAAATCATATCCTAATCCTGCAGTTGAATTGAAAAATCCTGATAAACTATTTAATTATAATAAAAGTGTCGGTGAATTTTATCCCGTTATTTTAACTTGTGAAGATGGAACAAAAATGGATGTTGGAGTTATTCATAGTAGGATGAAAGATCATTTTGGTGCTTTTTGTAAAGCAGGTTTCAAACTTAAAAACTCTCAGGATATTGTTGTTCCTTCAACTGTTCCTGATTTTTTTAAAGGTTTAACTGGTATTAGATTGTATACTTATTTGGAGTTGAAAAAATGAAAAGCGTATTAATTGTAGAAGATGATAAAAATATAAGTTCAGCTTTAAGAGATAAAGTGGCTGATGCTGGCTATAATCCCTTTGTAGCTGATGATTTGATTTCTGTAATTATGTGTGATGATGCAGATATTGTAATAACTGATAATTATCTTTATGGAATTCCGTATGCAGAAAAAGTTGCAAATCATTTTGAAGCAGTTCGAGGTAATAGTCAAATGGTTTACGCATTTACTGCCGGTCCAAAAGAACTTGATGAAAGTAAATTTAAATCTGTGATGAGCAAAGTAGATCATTCATTAAATGATGTTGTTGATACTATAAAAGGAAAAGAATTAGAAAAAAAAGGTGGAATTCTTTTAATTAAATCCCAAGGTGATATTGAAAAAAGAGCTATGTCAAGATATTTTAATACTTTAATGAGTCCTCTTGATATAAAAATCATGGGTCTAACACAATATGTCGAAGCTTTTGAAGATCCTTTATTTATCGAAGATTTTTCAAGATTAATAGTTGCTGATGGGGATTTATCTTATGGTGGAGTTAATCATGTGCGTTCTGATGATTTAAATAAAATGAAACAATATTATATTGATCAAGGGGAAAAACCTGATCATCATGGATATACTGCTTCTTTTAAACGTAATAGATCTGTTGCAGATTTTATTAATGATGTAAATAAAAGGATGTTTGTAGAGTATCTTCCTATTTTGAATCAAAAACCACTTGTGACTTCATTTAAAGTAAGTATTAACCTGATGGATTATTTTAAACATTTGGTTGAATAATATTTACAAATGTTTAGTACAATTTAAACAAATTGTTTTTACTTTATTATTAATTTCAAATTTTGCAATGGCAGTATTTTCTAATTTTTTAATATTTTTAATATCTTTTAATTCTTTTTTTAAAATTATTGATGTAAGAACAAGTGTTGAACCACCATGACCCACAACTAAAACAGTTTTATTTTTATGTTTAATTTTAATTTCTTTATAGAACTCATTAACTCTTTTTCTAACATCAACATAATTCTCTGCCTTGGGTGGTCTTTTTACTGTAAAATCTTTTCCTTCTAAAGAATCTCAATCGAGTTCTTTACGTTTATATCCGTTCCATTCACCAAAATTTATTTCTCTCATTCTTTTATCTTTGATTAATGGACAATTATGAAATTTACTTATCTCTTGCGCAGTATTAAATGCTCTTTTAA
>Ga0307929_1000342_pt1 | contig 48288 bp, 43 predicted proteins | sample AceLakmetage1330_FD_203160 | JGI IMG/M metagenome (GOLD analysis project Ga0307929, IMG submission 203160) | Saline water microbial communities from Ace Lake, Antarctica - #1330 | ecosystem: Environmental > Aquatic > Non-marine Saline and Alkaline > Saline | place: Antarctica: Ace Lake... | reverse complement strand
ATAGATTCTATTGTGGTGACGAACCAACGAACAGGGGCTGTGGTAATGGCTTTTGAATCGCCGGAACAGTTTGATTTATTATATGTGGCTGGCACTATGCGAAGATTGGCAATCCGAGACCGGGCTGTTTATATGTCTTATGGGGACGATCCTTTATTACATTTACCGTCTATGAAAGAAGGGAGCGTTGGCGATAAACTCCGGATTACAGTTAAACTTCAGGAATGTGGAGTTCGACAGTTCATTAATTCCTATCTGTCAGTTTCGCGTTCTGGGGATGGTTTGGGTATCATGTCAAAATCAAAAAAGGTTGTTGGGAAGTTATTAAGTAAAATAAATTTGTAATGCATTGGAATAGAAACGTTTTGACTGTGTTGGATTGCAAATAAAAGATAAGGATTCAATACAATACCTCGCAGTAGTAAACTGCATAATGACTTGCCTGATCGACCGAACTGGGATCGGGGTATGGTGTCTTTTTTTGTGAAGAATTCAAATATTCTTACTCTCGTTGGCTTTTTTATTGTTTTCCTTCTCTATTTTGTTTTTGGGACGGAATGGTATGAGCCAGCGCGCCTCATTATTAAAGGACAAGCCGAGAATACCAATACTTTTGTTGATGTACAATGGGACTCGGGAGCAGGTTTTAATGCTTATGAACAGGAGCAATTTCAATTTCTTCCATCGCGCGGTGGGGGTATTAAAGAACATCTTATTCTTTTGAAAGGAGGCCAATCTAAAAACCCTGCCTCAAAAAACAGTCGTATTGTACTCAGTGAAATACGAATTGATGATAAAGGCCTTTCTATTCCCCAAAGTTCTCTGGAAGCCGTTCGCCATGTTCCTAGAATCGGCTGGTTGTTTGAATCGGCTGGTTCAAAAATTTCTCTTAAAGTTTCAGCTAAAGAACGAGTTTATTTCCTCCTAAATGCCAATGCTCGAGCTGGAATTGCCCACATCTCCATTAACGGCCATGAGACCAGTCATGATCTGTATCGTGGAAATTGGGCGATTCCAATGGCTAAACTTAATTTCTGGTTTCTTGACGAAAAGGGCAATTTCTCTGTCTCTTTTGCCATGCCACGGTACGAAGTTGATCTATTGCAAATCAAAGTTCCACCAGGAGTTTCTCTTTCTTCTGTTTATCTGCAAACAAAAAATGGACGAACTGTTGACCTGGCTCTATCTGCTGATTCAGATTCAGGGCGGTTTCAGTTTGTTGCTCCGACCTTACACCTTAAGCAATATGTTCACGCCAATAGAATACTCTTTCAGATTGTTTTTGCGTTCTTAGCCGCTTGGGGGGCGTATTCATTATTGCTTACTGTTGCTCGCTATGGAGGAGTTTGGCGATTCTTTTTCGGTGCGCAGTTGAGAATCTTCTGGTTATTCTTTCTAGGAGCTGTGCTGACGTATGGAGTGTGGTTACTAGCATTCTGGCCGGGAGTAATGTCCGTTGATTCACTAAATATTTGGCGTGCAGCCTGGCTTCCCGATGTGATGATCAATGATCACCCTGCTGTGAATGTTCTGTGGTATATGTTCTTACTCCACCTTTGGAATAACAGTGCAGTGGTTCCCCTGTCGCAGATTCTGCTTCTGGCTTTCCTGATTGCTTCAACTTTTTTCTACTGTTACCGACAGGGGATTTCTTTACTTCTGTTATTACCATGTTATTGCTTACTACTTCTAGCCATGCCGGTTGGGCTTTACAGTGTAACTCTCTGGAAGGATATTCCTTTTGCATTGCTGGTTGTTTTTTGGAGTCTGGCTCTACCATATTTCTATCTTCAAAAAAGTGAAGAAAATCGCTTTCGTTTTACATTACAGCAAAAAACTATTCTACTATTGCTGTTTCTGGCCCTGATTCTATTTAGACACAATGGGTTAGTTTATCTTTTTGCCATACCGTTAATCTTTTTTGCGCTTCGCTTCGTTCGTCTTTCTTTTACAACTATAGCTAGTTGTGTCCTTGTTGTGGCTTGTATTACACTGCTAGTTATATTTCCTCCAAAATCGCTAAAGAGTGCTTCCTATTTTCATGATTTAAGCAACTCCTACCTGCAGCAGCTTACAAAGGAGTCCGCTGTGTCCAGAGTGAAGCAAAGCATAGGACAGTATCCACGTTTACTGGATTTGAAAAAAAATAAAACCCAGAGTGACTTATGGCATTATTTTCTTGGTGATCGTTATGCTTATACCTTTCTCAAGCAGTCGGAGTGGAGTGACAGCCATAAATACATATCTCGTGATACTCATCCTTTTCCACAATTACGTGATTCTGCACTGATGCTCTATGAAAAATCCTATGAGTATCCATGGGTCTATCTGAGCTGGAATCCATTCTTACTGCTCTATTTATTTCCATTGAGCATTCTTTTGTGCCGCTGGTTTCCTCTTTCTGCTATATTTTCCTCAGTTGTTCTTATACAAGTGCTGGCCTTGCTACTGTTTGTGGGAACAGTGAACTGGCGATATTATTATTTTGTTCTGCTTGGTGGTTACTTTTTACTACCGCTTTTATTACTTGATTGGCATCGTTTAACTCATTCAAAGGCAATTGATAATTAGCTATGCGTTTTTCTGTTATAACCCCCAATTTTAATGGCGCTCTTTACCTTGAAAAGACCATTCGAAGCATTTTGGATCAGAAAAAGGATGTTGATCTTGAGTATATCGTGGTTGATGGTGGCAGTACAGATGGATCGTTGAATATTCTTGACCGTTATAGAGATTCTATAGATCGCTGTATTATTGAGAAGGATACCGGCCCAGCCAATGCTCTCAATAAGGGATTTCGCCTGGCTACAGGGGATGTTATTTCCTGGCTGAATTCCGATGATTTGTATTTTCCAGGAACCTTGGCTCGTGTTCAGAAATCTTTTGAGAGTTCAGAGAGTGCCGCAATGTGTTTTGGTGGCTGCAGTATTATTGATGAACAAAACAATGAAATCAGAAGTAGTATTACCGGATTTAAGGAACTTTTTTTTCCTCTTTCGTCCCGCTTTACCTACCAGTGCATAAATTATCTTTCCCAACCATCGCTGTTTTTTAAACGATTTGCAGTGGAAGAGGCGGGCTTGCTGAGAGAAAATATGGTAGCAGCCTGGGATTATGAATATATCCTACGACTATGGCATTCAGGCTCGACCACTCGTGTTAAGGGAAGTTCCCTTGCAGCATTTCGATGGCATGAGAGTTCTATCAGCGGCCAGAATTTTAGGGTGCAGTTTGAAGAAGAATATCTGGCTGCAAAGGCTGATGGCGGAGCTGTCAGTCCGCAAACACTTATGCACTTTCTTGTTCGCTGGGGAATTGTTGGTGCCTATTCACTGATGTCCTGGCAGAGAGCCAGGAATGCTCAGAAATAGGTAATTATGCGAATTGGAATTAATACTTTGTTTCTTGTGCCCGGTGATGTTGGCGGTACCGAGGTGTATTTAAGGCAGAATCTTGTTGAAATGGTTGCTGTATCGCCGGAAAACACTTTTGTACTCTTTACCACCAGAGACAATGAAGGCGTCTTTCGATCGGATCTCAAAAATATATCCAATATAGAATATATTCAGTTACCGTTTAAGGCGGGGAATCGTCCCGTTCGAATTGTAGCAGAACAGTTGTTGCTTCCTCGATATGTTCGAAAAAACTGTATCGATGTCCTCTGGTCTCCTGGATATACAGCGCCGATACGTTGTTCCTGCCCTCAAGTTGTTACTATTCATGACCTGCAGTACAAAACGCATCCGGATGATTTGAGATTTCTGGAGCGAAATGCGCTTGATTTTCTGGTCTCTTCTGCCTGCCGTGTGTGTGATGCTGTGATTGCTGTATCAGAGTTTTCTAAAAAGGAAATTTTGAAGTTTGATTTTGCACCAGAAGAAAAGGTATTTGCTATTCTTGAAGGGGTGGACCCGGTTTTTGCAGTTGTTTCAAAAACACCAAATCCTGTTCAGACCTATACCTCAAATCCCTATATCCTTTGTGTCGCCCATACTTACCCACATAAAAACGTACATGTTTTGATAGAGGCTTTTGGAGAAATAGCAGAGAAAATCCCTCATGACCTGATCCTTGTTGGTAAGGCACGCAGAGGCGAGGAGCGTGTTCAGCAAACTCTTGATGGCTTGGATTGTAGGGAGCGTGTTTATCGTTTGGATCATCTTGATTTTTCTGAGTTGATAGCTGTGTATCAGGGAGCAGATGTATTTGTCCTCCCATCTGAATATGAGGGCTTTGGCTTGCCGGTTCTTGAGGCAATGCTATCTGGAACGCCTGTTATTACAAATAGAATGGCTTCTTTGCCCGAGGTCGGTGGTGCTAGTGCCGTGTATGCAGAAGAAAGCAATTCAAGGGCATTTGCATATGCTATTCAGGATGTTCTTAGCTGGGATACGATACAAAGACAAGAGAAGCAGCAAGAAGCTCTTTCCTGGGCATCATCTTTTAGCTGGCAGAAGTCTGCAGTTCAAACCTTAAGAGTCCTCACAGATTTAATCAAAGAGAATTAAGCTTCCTTAACCTCTGTTTTTCTGCTTGGGTGATGTGTATATTTGTCATTTGTCTTGACTGTGCTAATTATGATGAATATAATCATCTATAGTGCTGTGCTTTATATAGAGGATTGTCAGGTGGTGGCGTGGAATATGGATGATTTGAATTATATAAGTGAACTGATAAGGGAACTACGAAAAGAAAACGGATGGAGTCAGCAGAAATTGGCTGATTTTGCCTGTCTTGACCGAACCACTATTGGTGCCCTGGAGCGTAATGATTACTCAGACATTGGGGTTCGAAAGGTTCAGCGTGTCCTCCAATTATTAGGTAAACGATTATCTGTCTCAGATGCCGGCTTACCGACATTGGATCAGTTGCAGTCAATGAAATCATCTTTTAGTGGCTAGTCATAATGGCTGATGTAGATTTATATATAAATAATAGAGTTGCTGGTCGGGTGGCCCAAACTGCCGACAAATATCTGTTTAGCTATCATCAGGATGCCGTTGAAGCACTCTCTTTAACCATGCCCTTGCGCATCGAAAGTTATTCCAGTCCTGTCTTACATCCAATTTTCCAGATGAATCTTCCTGAAGGTGTTTTGCGACAGGCAATTGAACGGGCAACTGCTAAGCGGTATGGAAGTGATGACCTTACAATGCTTGCAATTTTGGGGTCGAACCAGATTGGTCGTTTGGCGTATACTCTTGCAGGGCAACAACTCCCAGAGCCAAAAGATGAGTTACCTGATTTAAAATCACTTTTAAGGAGTAATGATGCAAGTTTATTTGAACAGCTTTTAAATCGTTTTGCTACACGTTCAGGGGTGGCAGGTGTGCAACCCAAAGTATTGTTGGGTATGACCGAAGATAACGTAACCGGTATACAATCACAAGTCAGTCTTCCGCTGCAATCCTATATTGTGAAGAGTTGGGGAAGTGAATATCCTGAATTAGGATGTAATGAATATGTATGCTTAACTTTCGCACGCTATGCTGGCCTGCAGTTGCCTGAATATTATTTAAGTGACAATGCTAAACTCTTAATTAGCAAAAGGTTTGATCTTGATAAGAATGGCGTATCACTAGGTTTCGAAGATTTTTGTGTCTTGCAGGGAAAAGGAACAAAAGAGAAGTATGATGCCAGTTTGGAATCGTGTGCCAATACTATCCGTCAATATGTATCTCCAATGTGCCAACCACAGGCGCTCTATGATTTCTTCAAAACCACCTTGGTAAATGTTTTTGTTAGAAATGGTGATGCACATTTAAAAAATAGTGGTGTGATTTATCGTAACCTGGAAAAGTATTCGTTAGGAGAAATACCTGAAACGGAGCGAAAACTTGCCCCTGTGTTTGATATTGTCAGTACCGTTCCATATATCCGAAATGATACTATGGCCCTCAGTCTTACCGGTTCGAAACGCTGGCCAAAATGGAAAGTACTCCAGAAGTTTGCAAAACAGCATTGCGCTTTGAAAAATTCAATGATTGATCAGGCAGTTGATGAAGTACACGTTGCAAGAGATCGCGTATTACCGCTTTTATCTGAATTAGCAGAGAAACATACTGGATTTGCAGCTGTTTCTGAGGTAATTGCTTCAAATATGCAGCGTCCTTTTTAATAGAAATAGCTGAAATTGTATATGAGTACGGGGTATTGGCTGGATCGTTAAATAACTTTGCATTCGTACAGTTTAATCTTACGATCATCTGTCATGAGTGGATGTTTAGTGGCAAGGCTCTGGGAAATGAGCATACGGTCAAAAGGATCTCGATGGTGAAATGGTAGATCCTTCAATAGCAAGGCATCATTACCGCAAAAATCAAGAAGTTCAAAACCACTTTGTTTGGCAAGATCCAAAGGGTCAAAATCTATTTGTAGCGTTCCTATAGAAGCCTTTATCATGATTTCAGCAATGGTGATTGAACTGACGTAAATGATGTTGGTCGGCGATTCCAATTCTCTCAGTTTGTGTTCTGCAATCTTGGATGGTTCTGCAAGAGACCAGAGAAAAATATGAGTATCAATGATAATTTTCATTGTCCCTCATTTCCATAAAACATCTCATTTAATTCTGCATCTTCTTCCATAATATCTTCTGGTACTTTAAATTTTCCGGTAAGTAGACCCAGCTTTCTTTTTTTATCAGGTCGATGGATGACAAGATCTACTAGCGGAAGATTATTTTTTGCGATAACTACCTTTTCACCATGGTAGACCATGTTAACCAGTTTTGATAAATTTGCTTTAGCTTCGGAAATATTTACAATCATTTTTTGCCTCCCTATAAAAAATCACAGTTGGTCTACTGTACCATACTTGTCCTTTGTGGTCAAAGTTCGGACTTTTCAGGTTTGTGTGGAGAGTTCAATGGTTGCATTTCTGAGGAGTGTGTGTGTTGCTCTTTTTTAACTTTCAATAAAATGTAAAATTCTGGAAATCTGCCACCTTTTCTGATTTATTTGTCTGGCAACTTGTCTGGGGAGAATATCGGATACCTTTAACAGTAATGCGGGAATTTTGGGCAAGGTTTATTTTCCAAGGCTCACAGTACCGCTCTCAATAATTGTTTCTTCCTTGTTACAGCTTGGTATTCAAGTTGTCCTTTTTCTGGGGTTTTATTTTTTTGTGGAAATATAGCTCATAATAAGCTCCAAGATGTGTTGTCCCCACAACAATCAGGAGCAAATCATGAGCCGATTTAAGAAATTATCACATACACTCTGGCATTGCCAGTACCATATAGTTTTGGACCCCCAAGTATCGTTTGAAAATACTTGAAGGAGAAGTCAAAGAAGAAGTTTCATAACTGCATCCACACCTTTAGTGAACAGAAGAAATGTGAGGTCGTGGAGTTGAATATTCAAAGAGAGCATATTCACCTGATAGCAATGGTTCCACCAAAGTTATCTATTTCTGATTACCTTGGGATCGTGAAAGGTCGAACAGCGATTCGGGTGTTCAATAAATTCTGAAAGCTGAAGGAAAAGCCCTATTGGGGGAATCATTTTTGGGCTAAAGGTTACTGTGTTGACACTGTTGGTCTAGATGTAGACAAGATAGCTCGTTATGTGAAATATCAAGAAGCTAAAGAACGTCAAACAGAAAGTAGGCAACAGTGTTTATTTTAAATAACAAAGGGAACAATACCTCGCCCCCTTTGAGGGCAAGAGGCATTCTTATCCCCTTTTAGGGGTAAACTCAATACCACCCCTTTTTGGGTAGATTCTTTATTTCTATTTCATGACGCAGGGAACACCAATTGTTCCTAAATTGTGGATTGTCGGTTTTCCTGTACTGCTTTTGCAAATGGCATTACTTGGTTTCGGCATGGGGATTCTCCTCTCCTCTATTGAGTGTGGCCACAATAAATGATGTAAAATGTTCGTTTTTTGATCACAGAATGTGATGGAATGGTACTTTTTCCATCAAAGAACGTGAACATTGAAAAACGCTGTCAAACCAGCCTGTTGCCTAAAGTGGCATCGCCGAAAGCGGCATGGTTATTGCTATGGGTTTGCTCTTTTCTAAGCCAGAGCTCCCCTAATGCCTTAAAAACCTACTGGTTCTGAGGCGAAGCCGAAGAATTGTTTCTTCACCGCCTGCAGGAAACATCAAATAGCGTGAAAAGGTGTCCATCATTAATCGTGCTTCGGCTGACTCTATGACAACAAAATTGATTTGCTGAACAAAAGATAGACCTGAGCGGAATTTACAGAGTTGGGTATGGTCAATCATTTTCTTTTTATGGAGCGGCAGGCCAATAAACACCCTGTTCTCCTGTCGCTTTAGACCAAGATATTCATCGGTACAAAACTTACGATGACTGATTTCAGGATATCTGATTGCTTTCAGTAGCTCAGCCCGAAACAAATTGCTGGGAAAAATCTCACGCATTGCAGGACTATATCCGTCGTAGGCTAGAAGACGATTAATGAGACTATCATCAATTAAAGTATTGATAACTTGAAGTTCCTTATCTTCAATGTAGCTCGTTGATCGTTTGTAACTGCAGAGACTTATGATTTTATTGTTGTTGGCAATGTCAATAATACGAGCCATCTCCTCCAATGGGATAATGCCTTTGCCCGGGATCTGTGTATCTATTGCCAGCAATTCTTCGATGGGGGCGCCAACTGCCTGTTTGAAGTCATATTCTGCGACAACTTCTGCCAACACTTTCTTGGCTAGCTCACGCTTCCTTTTTTTAGGCAGGCGTTTCCAGTTGGGAAATTGATTTTTTAGTTGTTTTCGCACAGGCAGCTTGATATTCTTGTGGTGCATGAGAAGCCTTTGTTTTGGGTTGGGAGTCTTTTTGTCGGGACACCCTCCATTATAGAGGCTTTTCTGCTTTAATTAAACGTTTTTATTCAATATTTTACTAATCTTTGCAACACCCTTAAAAGGTGCATTCAATCAGCATGTTCTTATTTATGTTAGTTAGAAGTGAATAAATTTACTTTATCTGCAGCCTTTCTTCTTGTGGCGCACGATATCTGAGGTTGGTTAAGAAGTGATGCTAGTTAAAAATCTGTTTAATTTTGTTGAAAAAGTCATTATTAATTCAATTTTCTCAAAAATAGTTGTATTCGGAGTGTTGTTGAGTGCAATTGTGTTTTTGTATAGAGAGGGGACTGTACAGCAAGAAATTCCAGTTCTTATTATTCTTGATACTGATATTTCTTCTGATGTGGATGATGTTGGTGCAGTGGCTGTTTTGCATGCCTTGGCAAGCCGGGGGAAGGCTAAAATTTTGGGGATGATGGTTTCTTCTGGTGACCCTTGGAGTGCGCCATGTCTTGATGCTTTAAATACCTGGTTCGGGCGTCCGAACATCCCTATTGGAATGATTAAAGGAAAAAGTGTTCAGCATGAATCTAAATATTCTGCTGCAATAGCCGCTGAATTTCCTCAGAATATTGAGACGGGTGAGCATGCCCCTGATGCCGTTACCCTGTATCGTAAACTCTTGTCCGAACAGGAGGATGGAAGTATTGTAATTGTTACCGTAGGATATTTAACAAATTTGAAAAATTTACTTCGATCAAAACCTGATGAATTTAGTTCCCTGGGCGGCGTAGCACTTATTCAGCGAAAAGTGAAGAAGCTGGTTTGTATGGGAGGAGAGTATCCGGAAGGGCGGGAGTGGAACTTTTATCAAGATACCGCTTCTACCGAATTTGTGCTTAACAATTGGCCCACTTCTATTGTGTTCTCTGGCTATGAGGTAGGAGAAAATATTATGACCGGATCGGCCATGCGAGTTCTTCCGTCTTCTCATCCGGTACGTCAAAGTTATCTCTTATATAACGGTATAACCGATCGACCTAGTTGGGACCAGATGACTGTTTTATACGCAGTGGAAGCTAATACCGATACATCCTTCATTTCTTGGGATTTGAGCCCTTATGGGGACAATGCGTTTGATTCTGATGGATTTAATAAATGGATTGTAAACCCAAACACATTGAATAGTTATTTGAGCATGGCTACTCCTTCAAAAAGAGCCGTTGAGATTATTAATCAGTTGATGTCGGAGCCATCCATACAATGATTTGGAGACTGATTTTATTTATTTCTGTTCTTTCATATTTTTATTTGGGCAGCGGCTGGTATGAGCCCACTCGTTTAATTTTGCAGGGTCAGACAGTTAGTTCCAACTCGCTGCTCCGTGTACAATGGGATAGCGGTGAAGGGTTTAATGGTTATGAGCAACGTGAGTTCCGTCCTGCAATTCAACCATTAGACGAACAGCACACTAATCAACTTATCCTTGGGGCAAATGGGGAGAGGAATCCTGCCTCTCTGAGTAAGAAGGTAGTTTGTACAGCGATTATTATCGATGGTGAACCATTTGATCTTGCCTCACTACAACAAGACATCTCATATTCGAATGGTGGACTTGAATTTTCCCCAGGCGAGACTCTTTTGTTAACTGTCCGGGCAACTGCACATATTGGTGTAAAGTTTCAGACAAATAACCATTCAGGAATCGCACTACTTTCTCTTAACGGGGTGGCTGCGGAACATGATCTATATGTTGCCAATGTTGAGGCAAAATATAAGCAGTTTGATTATTGGATGCTTCTTCCAGACGGTTCTTTCCGAGTTGAAATGGAGATGCCCCGCTATGATATTCATGAACTTAAATTTCTAAATGGAAATATTGATAAGCCTGTTCAACTTATTGCGGCTGGGATTCATGGTGATGGTAAAATTTTAGACTTGATGCAAGACCAGCCGATCTCTCTTGGGAATGCTCGCTTTTTTGATGTATTGGAGAGTTTTCGGTCACATTATCATCCTTTCCAGTTTTTCCTGCAGGTTTGCTTTGCGCTTATAACTACTTGGTTGGTTTCTTCAATTGTTCAATTGTATGTTAAACTCGGTGGTGTCAGGGCTAGTTTTATTCAAGAGAATCGTTTTATATTCTGGATTTTATTCTGCTTTAGTTGTGCTATCTTTGGTGTCTGGTTGGTCGCATTCTGGCCAGGAGTAATGTCCGTAGACTCTCTTAAAGTATGGCAGGCGGCAATACTGCCGGATGTGTATCTTAATGATCATCCTGTCCTCAATGTATTATTGTATAAATATCTTTATCAGTTGTGGGGAAATCCAGCAATAGTTGCTGTTGCCCAGGTCATTCTCATGGCTCTGCTTTTTTCGTGGTTTGGGTTTTGGTTATATCAACAAGGTGTTTCAAATTTTTTGTTGTTGCCATGGTTCCTGTTGGGCGTTTGTGCTGTTCCTGTTGGCTGCTACAATGTGATGCTGTGGAAGGACATACCTTTTGCTCTGCTCGTTGTGTTTTGGGCTTGTACGTTGGTTAAGTTGTATCGGGAAAGGCAAAATGGTTCTTTGTTTTGGACAGGTCAGAAGATTGTTGCTCTATTTCTCCTGGGATTGGCACTTGGGCTTATACGTCATAACGGTATTGTTTATTTAGTGATATTGCCAAGTATGTTTGTGTTCCTGCGAATTGTACCGACAAAAAAGGTACTTATTGGGTTGTCGATTATTATTTCAACTGGAATCATTGGTTGGACTGCATTGCAATATATCAAAAATGTACCTGGGCTGGATTTTATTGCTCAGCAAATACGTCATTATACTGTGGATCGATCTGTCCAGAATATTGTCAAAAATCCAGATCGTTTGGTTCGGGATTATATTAAAATATTTGATTTTAATCAGAAGCAACAGAAATGGGACAAATTTCACTATTATTTTAATGATCGATATGCCTACAGTTTTCTTCTGCATTCAGGTTGGTGGCAATTTTATCCTTACCAAAAGGAAACCATTACGTTTCCTTGGTTAAGGAAAACACTCATGAAAGTTTATGATAAAAGTTACCATGAACCTTGGGTTTGGTTGTCGTGGAATCCTGTTTGGTTGCTGACATTACTACCTGTTGTTACACTTCTGTTCTGGTGGTTTCCCCATACTGCTATTCTTGGAGTGGTCATACTTGGCGGGGCCTTACCCCTTGTGTATTTGAGGATTTTCAACTGGCGTTATTACTATTTTCTTTATCTTGGTTTGCTTTTTATCTTACCTCTAATTAGTCTTGATCTTCCTCGTAGGAAACTATCCCAAGTGACTCATTAAAATGCGTTTTTCTATTTTAACCCCCAACTTTAATTTTGCAAGAGGCCCAAGTTACTTCGTGTTAGTTCTAGCTGGCCTGTGCATTAACCGGTACGACTATCTTTCCCTAGGGCGCAAGATGGATAAGAATTGTAATCTTATATCTCATACTGACTCGCTCCGCAACTACCTGGGGCAGAAGTGACTCCTTTTGGTTGAACAGTGAATACTTATTAGAATCACCAACTTTTTATCATAACTGCATAAGTTTAACGGATTTAAGGAAGAGTATTATGGCTATTGCTGCTTCAATTATATTGTTTGTCTTTGTTTATACGGGACTTATGTTTTTAGTCATTCGGCTTCGACCGTCTTCGGTTATCGTCGCTTTTCTCCTCCCATTTCCTCTGTTTATCTGTCTCGAATCAGTCATTCTCAATGTGCTAAGCCTGTTTCACGCTGTAAATCGGTCCGGGGTAATCTGGTCGCACCTTTTTTTTGTGTTGGGTGTTTGGGGATATGGTTTGTGGCACCGCCGCCGTCTTGTATTACTGGTCAGAAAATTATGTGTTCGAATGAAGCGTTGCTTTGTCCCTGTTTCGTCGGCATATGTTTTGATAGTGCCATTGTTGTTGATAATCAGTTTAACGGCTTTCTTGTATGCGCCAAATACCTGGGACAGTATGACATACCATATGGCCCGGGTTGCCCATTGGATGCAGCAGGGCAGTGTTGATTATTATGTTACCAATATTCGTAGGCAAAATGAGATGGGCCCAGGGGCGGAGTATCTTATACTGTTTTTCCAGGCCATTTCTGGAACTGATAGACTGGCCAACAGTGTTCAATGGATGTCGTTTTTACTTATTCCTTTTGCTCTGTATTATTTGTTAAGGTTACTCAGAATCAACAGACAAGCGCACCCTTGGATTATATTGATTTGCATGACAACTCCAATGGCCGTTTTGCAAGCGTCCAGCACTCAAAATGATCTTGTTGATGCACTGCTCACCCTCTGCATAATAATCATGGTGAGCAGGCTGGTTTTTGGCAATATTACTCGTATGAGCAGAGGGGAGATGGCGCTTGCTGCCCTGTGTATTGCTGCAGGATTCCTGGTGAAACCGATATCAATGATAGTTGCCTTACCATTTGTTTTGGTTGGATTTATTGGTCAACCCCTACGGATTACAAAGATATTATTATCGGTTCGGGGAATGTCTGGTGTTTTAGTCGCCGTGATACTTTTTTCTCTCGTCTGCGGGCCTGATATTGCGAGAAAATCTAGGGAGGACGTATTCTCCCGGCCCGAGGTTTATCCATTACTCAGTGAGTGGGATAGAACCAGGCTGTACAATCCAGTCGCAACTATGGCACCAAACTTTCCTTTTCCGGATGTTCTTGAGCGGATAGTACAATTGGGCGGGCTTCCCATTGGTCTACACAATAAAAATGTTTTTAATGTTACCGAAGACTTCATTGGAAATCCTCTTCAGCTTTTTGCTCTGATTATACCACCTCTCCTAGCGTTGATCATTTTGCCTCTGATGCTGATAAGAAAAAGCTCATGGAAAAAGAAGAGAGTTGTGTTGTTGACGTTTCTTCCTGTTTTTTCCTGGTGTGCATTTGGATGGATTATTAAAAATCAGGCATGGCTAACCCGCCTGCAATTACCATTGTTTTTTCTTCTGCCTTTTTCACTGGCATTTCTTGTTTCTAATCAGGCGCGGGTTCATACAAAAAAAATATTTTATTTTTGTTGGTTGGATGTTCTATGTTTTCTTATGCTTATTCCATGAAAATTGTATCAATGAATCCTTCACGCCCTCTTGATGCCAGATTCTTCTGGGGTAATATTCCGTCATCGTTCGAGAGTTATTACAGGCTGATTGGTAAGAAGAAGGAACATAATAATTTTCTGAAGGTTGCACGTGAACAGAACTGTCGCAGGGCAAGTATGCTCATCACCCCTGATTATCCAGAATACCCACTTGTCTGGAGAGCCATGCAGGAGGGTATTGAAATGCGCCATAGTTTTCCTCCTCAAATCGATGATTGGCCATGTATGCTCTTTGCAGACGGGGTGAAGCATCGCTATGTTCCGGATCGAGGTACGCGCTGGATAAATCAGGGTGACACTCACACCCTGGTACGTAATCTCGCATATGATTTTGAAAGGTCTTCGTCGGTAGTCCTGCTGTTAAATCATTGGAAAAATACTATGGGCATTCAATCCCGAGATCAGGCAACTACTCTGGAATACGATGGTTCCTACCTACGCGTTTTCGCTGAAGATAATGATCCATACTTCATTCTTCCTGAGATCAAGTTAGCAGATGAGCAAAGCAGCATCATTAAGATCTCTCTGGACTCCTCCGTTGAGACAAATTTCAAACTTTATTATCAGACTCGAAAACAAGAAAACTATTCAGAAGAACAGGTTTTTAATAAAAAGGTTGAGCAGGGAAAGAATCTAGTATACTTTCAGCTTCCTGGTAACGAAATTACGGGTAAAATTAGGATTGACCCAGGGGCAGCCCCCGGTGAGTATACTCTGAACAGTATTGAAATCAGGAAAATCTAATGTCGTGCAAAAATCAAATGATAAATAATGTTGATTTTTGTTCTTATGTTATTGCCGGTTGGAGAAAGTATGCAAGAGATTCTAGAAGGCCTACAAGGTGTACAGGAGAAGAGATGTTTAAGCATTTTCTAAAATGGCTCAATGCTATTATTGCTATAATTTTAAGAAAGAAGAAAGCTCTCCCGGAAAAATCTGGAAAAGGAAAGAAAAAAGAACCCTCAGATGAAGTATATCCGCTTTTTTAGGTTCTTAGTGAGATAATGTCTATTTTAATATTATTCCTCGTTCCTTTTCTTTTCCCTCCCTGGCAAAAAGCAATGTTTTCTCTGGAATGGGGGGCTGAACGTGGAGAAAATGCCTATCGATGGGCTCAGTTTATTCTTGTGTTATTCATATTTCTGTTGTCCATAGATGGAGTTCTAAAACGATCTGGAAACATCGCAACGTTAATTGTATGGATGGCTATAGTCCTCTGTTATGTTGAGATTTTCCTTCGATCAGCAGCAAAGTATGTATTGCCTTTTTTTGCTAAAAGGTATGCACTGCTCAGAAAAATATATCAGTATCTTATTGAAAATCCGGATAATCTTTATTATTCGAGATACGTACCACACCCTTTTCTTCAATTCACAGGCCCTCGTGGTCCTGTAGAAGAAACTGAAGGGGATTTCTATCTTGGTTTTAAAGATATTAAGCTGTCTGATCAGCCTAAACCTGACAATGTTATCCGTGTTGCCTGTCTTGGAGGGTCGACTACTGCAGATGGCTATCCAGAATTTCTGAAAGAGTACCTTGGCGAGCAACTCCCTGATAAGACGTTTCAGGTATTAAATTTTGGAACCTACTGGTGGTCGTCTGTTCATTCAACTGTCAATTATGTATTAAACGTTATAGACTTTAAGCCCGATTACCTTATTCTTCACGACAGTTGTAATGATCACCATTACAGAGGATTTTCCGGATTAAGGGGTGATTGTGCCCATGCTTACCGTCTTTTTTTAATTCCGCAAACTGCAGGAGAAACGCTGTATAGATTCAGTTTATTGTATAGGATTTTCAGGATTGCATTGATCTGGAAATATCCCAACCGTTTTCGCTCAAATGTTGAGATGAAAGATATTGGATTGCATCCAGGGAAAACGTATAATTACATTCCTGAGGAACTCCATATCATAAAAAGAAATATTGAAACTGTTTGTACTTTGGCAAAGTCGCAGGGGTCAACTGTTTGTCTTACGACAATGCCCTTATCTGGTGACCGTAAATTCAGTGAGGAACATGATAAAGTGTATAGGCCGCATACCCGTAATGTAAATAAAATAATTAGAGACAAAGCGAGCAAGTATGCATACCATCTTGTCGATTTTGATAAAATCATGTCGGGAAGAGAAGAATTTTTTAATGATGCAGTACATAGTTCGATAGAGGGGAATAAAATGAAGGCCCGGGCCGTTGGGAAAACAATTCTCGCAAATTTACAATACTAAGGAGTTGTTGAGAATATGCCTATCAATTTTTTGTCGTTTGTAATTGTCATGGTTAGTGTTGCTTTTGCTGCATATCAGTTTGGTAAGAGATCATCTTTTCAAACCAAACAGATTCCCCAAAGAGACAAGTCCGTGAGTATCTCTTCGATTTTGTCGAGCAAGGACTCTTCGTTAAAACGGGAAGTTATTATTCTTAGAAATCATGAACTAGGAGATGCGCTTCATTATTTTAACAAATATGTAGGTACTATACCGGCATTGCGGAGACTCTTGGATCTATATCAAGTTGAACGAAATTTTCCTGATCTGAGTTATTTCAGACTTGGGCCAAACATGTTTGATAAGATTATTCTTGATTGGATAATTATATACGATGCTGAAACTGATCAACTGGTTGGACATGGAATTACAACACGATTTGCATGGGACCAAAATAATGCGATGCTGCCCTGTGGTTGGCAAGGTGTCGTACGTACAAGTTATGTCCATTCTCATATAGAACATCGTAAACAAGATACACTTGTTGGGCTTTTTATTTTTATAGAGGACCAATTCAGGCAGCAGGGGTGGGCTAATAACGTAATTGAAGAGATGCGGACACTGGCGCAACAAGAAGCATTAAGCGCTTTAATTATACCTTTAAGGCCTCCTCTTCGTTACAAAAAAGAATATGCCGCAATGCCAATGGATGAATTTGCTCAGCTCAAGCGCGATGACGGATTGCCATTGGACCACTGGGTGCGTTTGCATACGAGATTGGGAGCAAAAATTCTTAGTGCTTCTGAAAAATCCCATCGGCACGTCCTGAATCTACAGGATTTCCATGATCACTTTTCTTCAGCACCATTACCTCACTCAGGTGATGTTTTAATTGAAAGGAAAGGAGAGTGGTATAATGTCTATGTTGACCTTGAACGTGATTTTGTCCTTATAAACCAAGGCTGTGTTTGGGCTCGCCATGAGTTTTAAAGTCATTCTATCATATCGTCTTCCCGTTATATCATTCTATTATGGGGCGCATTGGTAGAATGCCAGCGGTCTTCTTCGTATGATGCAATTCCTCCAATCCATTTCTAAATTGTCCAATCAATGGCTTGGGACTGGTCTGTTTGAACTCTCAATGCTTTTTCTTGCTATCCTCCTCTGTATCTTTGTGCTTGTTCTCTTTTGGGATAGAGCACTTTCATTAATGAGTGTCTGTATCGGAATTTGTTTCTCTGTTCTCTTAATGAGTCAAGCTTTGTGGTACAATATTAATATCGACCAGACTGGATTGAGTAACGAGAGTGTTCGTGTTCTTGCTCTTTTTATCTTCACAGTTGCAATTGTTTTGGTGATATTTTTCTACGGAAGAACAAAAACAATCAAGTATGGCACAACACTGACCGCACCTTTATTAATTGTACTTGCAGTCAGTGGAGTGTTGATGACAGGGATGTTGGCACCTCATGTAATGATTGGTGATGAGGTTACTCACTACTTCATGATGAAAACACAAGTTGGAAAACTACCGACACCTAACTTTTTTGCTGAAATTCCAAACGGATGGGGTGGTTTTGAGATACGGAGGTATCCCCATTCCTTTTTCTGGCATTATCTTGGGGCATTAGTTTATTTTATTTCTGGTGGTTCCTTTTTCTTTACCCAGTTATATCAGTCATTTTTCCTCGCCCAGTTGCTGGTGGTGGCTTATTTGTTGGCCTGTTCTCGAAGAGGTGCAGAAACTCGATCAGCGCTCATCTATCTGTTATTGATTGTATCACTCCCAATGACGCTCATTTTTTCAGTGGCTTTTTATCAGGATATCCCGATGACAGCCCAGATACTTACAGCATTTTATTGTCTTCGAAAAAATAAATGGATCTTGGCTTCGCTGTTTATGTGTTTTGCACTTGGTTTGAAAGTGACGGCAATACTGTTTTTCCCGATGTTTTTTGTTTGTTTGTTGGTCTGGACAAAGCGTTCCAAATCCATGGTGAGTACAGTACTAATATCTGTCTTTTCTGTAATTCTTGTTGGTTCGTTTACCTTTGGATTTGGAAAGGTGATTCATAAGTACTCCTATATCCCATTTTATCCTGTGGTGAAGGCAGAACAAATAATAAACCAACTTGGAAAAAGTTTCGGTATACAGAAAAATATTACGTTTGATCGGCAAAAAGAAAAAAATGGGGAGGTGAGCGCGGCACCTGGCGAAAAAGATATACTAAGTCCCACTCCTGCAAAAATTATTGCAAATCACCCAGGAGATCTAAGGGTCAAGTCCAATTTTGTTGTATATGGGGGATTGTTACTCTATCTTGCATTTGGTGGAGCTAGTATGATAGCTGTTTACCAATTGTCAGGAAAGGGCCGGAGTCTGCTCCAGTCAGAGTCATCATTCTGGCTTTGGGGAATTGGAGTAAGCTATATTCTTATGGTTGCCTGGTTACTAAAAAGTGCGCCAGACGCACGATTTTTTCTTCCGGGTATAATGTTCTGTATGCTGCCCATTGCCGAGCGGCTCACATGTCTTTCAAAATCACGCTGGCTAGTCATACTTTTTACGGTGCTGGCTATTATGCAGTCGGGTTATTCGCTTGCAAAAATTTATACACTCCGCACAGTAACACCGGATATTCAGGGGGCAATAGAATATTTACAACAAACTCCCCCAAATCCTAGATCTGTCTTTATGTATCCGGAGGGTAGTTATCGTCTTTTTCCAGTACCACACGAATGGTATTTACAATATCATTTGCGTGATTTCTGGCGGGCTGACAATACTGAGAGAATTATAATGCTGAATAACTATAGTGTTGGAGCGGTGTTGGTCAAAAAACATCTCATTGCTCATGTCGATGAAAAGATTACCGATCTTGGTGTTTACCCTGATTTTTTTATTCTTGAGATAGAAAGTGACTCTCGATTTGAGAAAGTTTTTGAAAATGGAAGTGTTATCATATACAAGATTCCTTACCTAGGGGGGGCAGGAATTGAAATAAAGTGATCAATGGCTTTCTATTTATTATAGTAACTTTAGTCTGAAATTTGTATTGCACTATAGACAACAGTTTACTATGTTTGGAAAATTCTAAAAGTTAATAACATGGACAACGCTGATATTTTAAATGAAACCAGAATGCAGTTGGTTGAGACTGGCGGCCGTACTTCCCAGGACCTTGGTGCAGGTCGCATAGTCGGTCAGGTTGTAGTGTACCTCTACTTGCAGGAGGCGCCTTGCTCCCTCGATTTGATTAGTTCGGAATTGGGGCTAAGCAAGGCTTCTGTTAGTATAGCGGCACGACAACTCGAGCAATTGGGTCTTCTGAAAAAGGTATGGAAAACAGGTGATCGGAAAAATTATTACAAAAGTGCTGAAAATATCGGTACTGCTTTGCAACAGGGGTTGTTGAGCCTTGTTCGACAGAAAGTACTGCTGTTTGGAGGCGAGCTTGAGCTTGCCATGGAGCAGCTGGAGAATATTTCTCCCGCACAGATTGATAGTGAGGATGCAAAGTTTTTACAACAGCGTATAGGCCGCGCACATAAACTCCATACACGACTTGGCTTCATCCTGGAAAATCCTTTGGTGAAATTGTTTACGAGAGCCGATAGTGACAAGAGGTAGACTTATTGTTGGGATATGTCTTGTCAGGAATGAGGAGAGGTTCCTTGACCAGGTCCTGGCAAACATAATTGATTTTTGCGATCAAATTATTATTGCAGATAATGAATCTGCTGATGCGACCAATGCAATTGCAAAATATTGGTCAGATAAATACCCTTCGGTCTCGGTAAAGATCATTAATCACCCAGCTGAGTCTCATCAAATGCTGCTTCCTTATATTAACACCTCGACTTGGATCTTTGCGGTCGATGGTGATGAAATATATGACCCTGTAGGGTTGGCTCAGTTACGAACACAGATAATGGCAGGATCCTTTGATGGATACTGGAGAATCTTAGGGAATGTTCTAAATTGTATTAGCTTGGACAGGGAAACAAATCAAGCCCATGGCTATTTGTCCCCGCCCTCAAGAAGTATTACAAAATTATACAACTTTAATGCAATTGACGACTGGAGTGGTGTTGAGGGAGAGCGCTTGCATGGTGGAACAATTTCTTTTAAAGAAGGGTTCCAGGATTCGACTTGTCTCAGACTACATGAGAAGGTTTTATGGGACAATTCCATTTTCCGTTGTCTTCATTTGTGCTTTATGCCGCGTAGCAGCATGGATAGTAAACCCAAAAACGGTATCGTAACCAGATGGAATTTGGCAGAACAACAAAGCAAAGGTGTTTTAGTGTTCTTTTTTGCATGGTTTTTTCGCTTGCTGGGTATTTCCCGATCGTCTGAATGGAAGTTTAGAAAATATGGCCGTGGTCCTGTTGCAGCTAAAAATGTAGAACAGTTTATCCAGAGATCGTTTGAGTAACCGCTTAATAATGTTCATGAAAGTTACTAAGCTGTTTTTTTGTAAATACATGCCAATGCTAGCAAGTAACTGTTATAAGGCTCTGTATAAGTTTTATACACAACCGACAATTTCAACTGAGTTGTAATAAGGAGTTTGGCTTTGTTTATTCTTGGAATTTCAGCTTTTTATCACGATAGTGCGGCATGTCTTGTGGAAGACGGTATGATAATTGCGGCAGCTCAGGAAGAACGGTTTTCACGGATCAAACACGATGCTGGATTTCCTGCGAAGGCTGTTGACTCTTGTATCTCTCAAGCTGCCTGTGAGATAAATGATATTGATCTTGTCGTCTTTTATGAAAATCCTGCGGAAAAATTTAATAGAATTGTAGATACTTTTGTCCACTCTGAAAATGCCCCGTCATCTCTTGTGAATAAGGCGATAGGGCTATGGACAGAAGGAAAACTGTGGCAGGAAGATCTTATACGGCAGCACTTAGGGTATAAAGGGAAAATTGTTTTCCCTTTACACCATCAGAGTCATGCCGCAGCTGCCTTTTTCCCCTCTCCGTTTTCCAGTGCGGCTATACTGACTATGGATGGAGTTGGTGAGTGGATGACAAGCACTATAGGTCGGGGAGTAGGAAATAAGATTTTGCTCCTCAGGCATCAGGATTTCCCTCATTCCCTTGGTCTCTTGTACTCGGCTATTACCTACTTCATAGGATTTAGGGTGAATTTTGGTGAGTATAAGGTGATGGGGCTCGCCCCTTATGGTCAGCCAGTATATGTAGATCTTATTAAAGACAACCTGATTGATATAAAGGCTGATGGGTCGTTTAAGTTGAACATGGGATTTTTCTCGTTTGCTGAATCCAATAAGATGGTGAATAACAAATTTTGCGATCTCTTTGGCCGTCCAGTGCGTGACCCCGAAGGAGAGCTTACTCAGCAGGATATGGATTTGGCCCGTTCTATTCAGGTCGTCGTTGAAGAAGTTGTTGTCAAAGCCGCCAGAACTGCCCGTCAGGTGACCGGAGAAAAGAATTTATGCCTTGCAGGTGGGGTGGCATTGAATTGTGTGGCAAATGGCAAACTGCTCCGTGAAGAAATTTTTGATAATATCTGGATTCAGCCGGCATCAGGTGATGCTGGCGGGGCACTCGGTGCCGCTCTTTATGGCTGGTACGATTATCTTGAAAATCCGAGAATTGTTGATGGAAATCAGGATCAGCAAAACGGTACGCTACTAGGTCCTGAGTATAATGAATCCCAGATTAAAGAGCAGCTTGATCCTCTTGGTGCAGTTTATGAGGTTAGATCCGAGGAAAATGTTCAATCTTGCATCGGCCAGGCCATTGCCGACGGTGAGATAGTTGGCCATTTCAATGGTCGAATGGAGTTTGGCCCGCGTGCCCTTGGTAACCGAAGTATACTCGGAGATGCACGTTCTGCTGAAATGCAGATAAAGATGAATCTCAGGATCAAGTATCGTGAAAGCTTCAGGCCATTTGCCCCCGCAGTGGGCAAAGAATCAGTTGCAGAGTATTTCGATTTTGAAGGTGAGAGCCCCTATATGTTGATTACGGCTCCTGTTAAAGAATCAATCCGCCTGGACGTTGAAGATGACACAGAAGGAAAGAAAGGACTTGAGTTGTTAAATCTTAAACGGTCTTCCTTGCCGGCTATTACCCATGTCGATTATTCTGCTCGTATACAGACAGTATCGAGTGAGATTAATCCAAGATTTCATGGCATAATAAGTGAAGTCGAGAGAAGGACGGGGGTACCTGTTGTTATTAACACTTCCTTCAATGTACGTGGAGAACCGATCGTTTGCACACCATTTGATGCGTATGCCTGTTTTATGAATACAGAAATGGATAAGCTGGTTATTGGTAATTGCTTCTTTAAGAAAGAGGAGCAGCCGAAGTGGGATAGCAGTTGGCAGGATAGAAATTTCGAGATGGATTGAGGGATTGAGCTTGGTTTAACCAATCAGGGGTAACGTTGATGAAGAAAAGAAAATTTAAATTTGGATGGTTGCAGAAGAAACGATTTTTGGCAGAACGTAAACGACAGATAGATTCGATGGCAAATCGATATGATACAGTATTTGGGGTGAAGGCTGATACTTATTGGCAGGAAACTGCTAAATTGCAGACCGTTGATATGGAACAACACAATATTCTGACAAAATTCAGTAAAAGTCTTGTGAGCTGATACAGATTTAATTTCCCGAAAGAGGGGTTGATGAGTTTTTTTGAGTATGCAACTATTAAGTATTTATTTGTTTTTTCAAATCTTAGGTTCAAGAGGAGTAAATGACTAATCGATCCCAATTAAAAGAGTCCGAATGGGATATGGTGATTAAGCCTAAAACGGGCTGGTTTGATATCGACCTTGGTGAAATATGGCGTTATAGAGATCTTATCGTAATGTTTGTAAAGCGTGATTTTGTTACTTTTTACAAACAGACGATACTTGGGCCGCTCTGGTATATTATTCAACCGCTGTTCACAACACTTGTTTTCACTATTATTTTTGGAAAAGTTGCAAAAATTCCTACGGATTCAGTGCCGCCATTTCTTTTCTATATGGCTGGTAATGTTATGTGGAGCTATTTTGCCACCAGTTTACAGATGACTTCGGACACTTTTAACTCAAATGCCCAGATTTTTGGAAAGGTTTATTTTCCTCGATTAACAGTACCAGTTTCTGTTGTAATTATTAATATGTTGCAGTTTGCTATCCAATTTTCCCTTTTTGTTGGTTTCTATGTATATTTTATGTGGCAGGGTGCCCCCATTAAACCAACTATCTGGATTATTACTCTACCCCTTCTTATCTTACAAATGGGCTTATTTGGGCTGGGATTTGGCATCCTTATATCTTCTTTGACAACAAAATATAAAGATTTACGTTTTGCCATGGGCTTTATGATTCAGCTCTGGATGTATGCTACACCAGTTGTCTATCCTCTTACGCAAGTTCCTGAATGGCTTCGACCTTACTACATTCTTAATCCAATGGTAGCTGTTGTAGAAAGTTTTCGTGAGGCATTTTTTGGTACCAGCTCTATAGAGTTGAGTCACATTGGTATTAGTTGGCTGATTACGATATTGATTTTATTTGCTGGCATTATACTCTTTAGCAGGATTGAAAAAACGTTTATGGATACTGTTTAAACAGCAACAGACTAATCAGTAAATCTTTAATCAGGTAAAAATGTAGGTGTCAGTAACTATGTCAACTGTGATTTCAATAGAAGATCTCTGGAAAGAATATCGTCTTGGTGTGATAGGACATGGAACATTGACCCACGATTTGCAATCTTGGTGGGCTAAATTCCGTGGAAAGGAAGATCCTAATGCAATGTTGGTTGGGCAGAAAAAACAGGTTGAGGGGGATCGTTTCTGGGCATTGAGAGATATAAACTTTGATGTTTCACAAGGGGAAGTGCTTGGTATTATAGGTAAAAATGGAGCGGGAAAGTCGACGCTGTTAAAAATTCTTTCTAGAGTCACGGCTCCTACAAATGGTAATATTAAGGTAAGAGGACGTATTGCTAGTCTTCTTGAGGTAGGAACAGGATTTCATCCTGAGCTTACTGGACGTGAAAATATTTATTTGAATGGTGCAATACTTGGGATGTCTAAGAAGGAAGTACAAAAAAAAATAGATGAAATTATAGATTTTTCTGGTGTGGAACAACATATAGATACTCCAGTTAAACGATATTCATCAGGTATGTATGTGCGACTAGCGTTTGCTGTAGCGGCACATCTTGAACCTGAAATATTGGTTGTTGACGAGGTTCTTGCTGTTGGTGATGCTGGTTTTCAGGAACAATGCTTGGGGAAAATGGGAGAAGTGTCTCGAGAAGGGCGTACTATATTGTTTGTAAGTCACAATATGGGTGCGGTTGAAAAGTTATGTTCCAAAGTGATGATAATTGACGACGGCATAAATAGCAGACCAAGTAATTCTGTGGCTGATGGTATTGATCGATACCTAGATGCCAGTGTAGGGATTAGAAGTGATTTAATTAATCTTAATGATTATAAAAATGAGTACCATAATATTTTACGATTTGAGCTTTGTAGTGACGATAGTGAAGGATGTAGGGTTTTTCGGAAAACTGAGAAAGTCACTTTGATTGTTCAATTTGAACTATTAAAAATAGATCGGGAATTTGATATCGGTTATAATATTTATACTAGGAACAATCAGTTAATTTATCGGTCTTTCTTCAATGATAAGAATGGTGAAATGTTAAATGTTGGTGTTAATACTCTTGAGACAACGGTAGAAGCTTTTTTCTTGAATGATGGTGAGTATGTCATCGAATTAATCTCTGCTCTTCATCGAATAAAATGGCTGTTAAAACCTCAAGTAAATGCACCACGAATTTCTTTTAAAGTTTCCGGTGGCTCGCTTGATTCAAATAGATTGTCCTCATCTAAAAGAGAGGGAATATTGTTCCCCTTGCTAAACTGGAAAAAAATTAATAACTCAAATTAACGATTTGAGTATTTGTGATAAATTCCGTTGGTTCTTGGCTTAAAACGCTGATTGCCGAAGAAGAAAATAAATAGCTTATCAATGAAAAGTGATCCGAAAGAAAAAATAATTTTTATCCATAGTTTGTTTAGATCAGGCAGTACATATTTGTTTGAAAAATTTAGAGAGATGGGGGGATTTTATTGTTATTATGAACCTTTTCACCATCAGCTTGAATTCTTGAAGAAAGATAAAATAGATATTTGGCCAGTAGGAAGAAAACAAGCTAGGAAAAGTAATCATCCAGTTTTGAGTAGGCCCCATTTTTTTGAGTATTATAATACTTTTAATAAAGAGGAAAGAGTTGCTTACTTTAAAAGAAAGTTTGCATATGTAGAGTTCATGAAGGTAAAATCTCATGTCGAACTAAAAAAGTACATTGATAATTTAATTAGTTGTTGTTCTAATGGCGGTATACCGCTATTTCAATTTAATAGAAGTTCCTTAAGGATCAAATGGTTTAAAGAGCAATACCCTACCTCTCTTAATTTATATCTTCTTCGTTCACCAAGAGATCAGTTCGAATCCTATGTCCAGCGAAATGTATTAAAAAATAATGGATTTTTAGCTATGAACATTTTGATACTCGTTCATGCAAAAAACAATATATTATTTAGTAATATATTTCCTAATTTCTATAAGTATATAAAAGATAGGAATGACTTTTCCATTGAAGAGTGTCAAAAAATTGCATCAAAAATTAAATTAGAGTCTCATTATAAGTTGTTTTTTCTATTATGGATCTTGTCATATTCTGAAGCTATAACTCATTGCAAACATATCATTGATGTCAATTTGTTTGAGGAAAGTATTAGAAATATAGAGTTATTAGAAAAAGTAAATAGGGGGTATGAGAAATTCTTTAAAAATTTTAAAATAAAACAATACACGCAATACTGTCTAAGCAATACCAAATTATTAATGATAGAGCAGGAAGTAATAAATTTGTTAAAAGAGCCATTTACGGAATGGAAAAATGGGCATATTGAAATTATTGAAGATCGTATACGTAGTTATCATGTAGGTGAATTATCTCATACTTGTGGGATACACTTGTTTGATCAGTTTAGAGACAAAGTTCGGGGACGATTAAATTAATACTCTTGTTTCTTACCAAAATTATGATTGATTGTTAGCTTAAAGGGCTAATCATACCATTAGTATAGCGTGACCACTTAGAGAAAAGCGACTAGTAAAAATAATTAAACGTCCAACACGAATTCACTCGGATCAGTTCATCAAAGCACTGTTTAAAAAACGGTATCTAGATGCCGAAAAGTAGTTTTGTCATGGATAAATTAAGTATTCGTAATTCGGCTTCCTTGTACACACACACACAGATTTTTTCCGGAAGAGGATCGGTTTTAGGCAGAGCACTTTGAAATACAATGTATGCCAAAACATGGCAGCTGGCTAAATATTGCAGAGATTGAGATCAGTGTATTTAAAAGTCAATTTTTTGCTGGTCGAATTGCTTGCATTGATAAAATGTGAGATGAAGTAAAATTTATGATGTACTAGTTCTGATACCGTTTCAGGTGGCAAGGTGAGCCTGAACCTTATTGCTTATAAATGTTCTTAATTAAAGCCCGATTAGGTTTAAAAAAATAAGGAATAGTATGACTACTGATCCCAGTAAAATAACTGATAAAATATCTGATATGTATACTCAGTTTCCATATCCTCTTGTGGGGAATCATAGTAATTTTTTTTTTACATGGGTATACAGTGCTCTTGTTGACACAGGGAAAACATTTAACAGAATATTAGATGCAGGGTGTGGGACTGGGAATCTCACATTTGATATTGCTCGTGCTTTTCCTGATGCTGAAATTGTTGCTGTAGATGTTACTGATGGTTCACTGAATATAGCTCGCGAAAAGTTGTCAAAAAGTAACTTTTCAAATATTGAGTTCAGGAAATCAAACTTGATGGAGTATGATGAATCATTAGGGACATTCGACCTGATCCATAGTCAGGGCGTCATTCATCATTTGGCCTCACCTCTTGCAGGAGTACAAAATCTAAATCGTTATCTCAAGGACGATGGTATTTTATATATATGGGTATATATGGCCCTGGGGAGAGAGGTTATAACTGAAATAAAAGAGATTTTGTCATTGTTGGAACTGGATTCGCAAGATTTCACAGGACGGTTAAAAATGTTGGAAGTGATCCAAAAGAGTTTTCCAACTCTTGGACGGTGTGGTGGGCTAACGCGAGATCCTGCTGCAAATCTAGCGAAACGCAATAGACCGTTATATCGAACGCTTAATTTTCTGATAAACGGCTTAAAAGTATTGCGCGATGAAGGGTTATCGTCTCTTGTTAAACAAGCATCTTGTAAAGTTAGAAAACGTGCGCAAGGTTATTATGACACAAGTAATGAAGGAAATACGGTTGGTTTGGTTGATACATATTTGAACGTCAACGAGATTTTTTTCAGATTTGAACAATTCAATGAACTGTTGTTAGAGGCAGGGTTTAAAATGAATCAGATTGTTCAAGGTATGTCAGATACTGTCGAAAAAGCTTTTAGGTATGACACTGATATGATGAGAATAGTCTCAACACTCCCAAAAGAAAAACAATATGCTTTGATAGAATTACTCGAAAGGCCTTCTGGCGTAGGATTTATATGCCAAAAGGATTTGAATTGTTCTTAATCTTATTTGAATGTTTATAGAGGGTTACGTTGAAAATTCTGATAGTATCCCATAGTGATGCCATAATTGGTGGGGCTACAACTAGTTTAATATATTTGGTTAAGAATTTACTAGTTAAAGGCTGCGAGGTTAAAATAGCGTGTAACCACCATAAAGTTGCTGAATATCTTGGCCGTCGATCCGGGGCCGAGGTTACTATTTGGGGCCATCAACCGACTTATTACGGGAAAGTATTGTCTGGCTGGAGTCAGATACAGTCATTTAGGGCGTTATTATTTTTTTTTACACAACTCGTTTCTGTCCCTTTTTGGGTCATTCGCCAGATGATCTTCATGAAAAAAGAGAGACCTGATGTAGTCCACTTAAATAGCAGTGTACTTTTTCACTCGGCAGTAGCCGCAAAGTTCCTTGGGATTCCTCTTGTCTGGCATATAAGAGAAGGAGGAAAGAGGACTTTCTGTAGGCAAGTCTCTGGTCGATTTATGCAAATGCTGGCGGATGCAGTTGTCTGTATCAGTCCTTTGGAAAAAAGAGCTTTTTATTTAGATGGCTGCAGCAAGGCCCACGTTGTTTTTAATCCTGTCGATTTTCATTTTTTTGATTACCAGAAATATGATACAAATACTGAAAAAAAACGATTAGGTTATAGTAGGGATGATTTTGTTGTTTTGAGCTTGGGTGGAGTAAATCCTAGAAAAGGGCCGCTTGAGATTTTACAGGCATTACCTCATTTAGGTTCGAATATACAATTTTTGTTTGCTGGACCGCCACTTCCCTCAGGGGGGAATCCTTCCATAGGTGCACATTCGCCTGGCACCTATGATGAACAACTGCTCCAATATATCATTGAATTTCCTGACAGAGTACAGTCGCTTGGAGATGTTGAAAATATTGCTCCAATAATTGCAAGTTGTGACGTATTAATATTTGGAGGTATGGCTCCTCATTTTCCACGCCCTGTATATGAAGCATGGATAATGCGAAAAGTTCCAGTTGCGTTTGATTGTGAGGGAATGGAAGGTAATATTACAAATGGAGTAGATGGAATCATCGTAAAGGATCTCTCCGGGAAAGAGCTTGCCATCGCCATAGAGAGTTTGGCAAATGATTCAAATTTATATAATAGCATGAGCTCTATTGGCTACGATAAGGCTCGGTCACGAATGGATCCGAAAAAAGGTGCAGATAAAGTATTCAGAATTTACAGGGAACTGATCGGTGAAAATAGTATTTAACTCAAGATTGCCGGATGCCGCCTGTACCGTTTTTTATCACGATGCCTTCCGTCGGTTTGCTAATATTCGGTTTTACGATTACGAAAACTGGCAGGATTACGATATTGCCATGTTTATGACCTACAGAATTGACTTGGAGGATCTAAAAAAGGTAAAAAAAGAAAATCCTGGTCTTAAAACGGCAATTATCGATCCGAGAGGTTCATGGGTCAACAAATACCTGAAATATGCCGACTTTCTCATTGTAGATAGTCTTGAAATGCGTGATTACTGGTCAGGTTGTAGTCTTCCAATTTTCGAGTACGCTGAATACCCAGATTTGGAAATGATACGGAATAATCATCTTCTAAAAAAGGATAAAGTTATTATTGGCTATCACGGAAACGTGGTTCATTTAGAGTCGATGGGGAACAGTTTCGTACCTGCAATTGAGAGATTAGGGGAGCGGTATGATATTGAACTGTGGACAATGTATAATCCTGCAGCCCATGGAGAATGGAAAAATAATTTGCCTGATGTTAAAGTGAAACACATTCAATGGAGCATGGAGAATTACTACGAGTATCTTGCTAAAGTGGATATAGGTATAGTGCCTTGCTTTTTACCAGAGCAAAGGATAGCAACCTGGAGGGAGTTATCTTTTTTTAATAAGTTTAATAAATTAAATAAATCAAGTGACGATTATCTGCTAAGATTTAAGATGCCTACAAATCCAGGGAGGATTATTGTTTGGGGACTGCTGAATATTCCAGTCGTTTCTGATTTTTTTCCTTCGGCAATGCAGTGTATTGAGGATGGGAAAAGTGGTTTGCTGGCGTATTCAGAAGGTGGTTGGTATCGTGCATTGGAAAGATTCATCCAAAACCCCTCAATGAGGCAAGCATGTGCCGATAATCTTACGGAGATTGTCTGTGATCGCTACTCATTTGTTGAGCAGAATAGAAAATTTGAGAATTTTTTAGAGTTACATTTCGGTTCTGTTTGTCAGACCTGATACCAAAAGAAAACGGAAGGAGAAACAATGGCGGGTTGTATTACTGAAGTAGAAATGGAAAAGATCTTATCTCGTTTACCTCGCTACGCTAAAATTGATACTTTCATTGAGACTGGTACCTTCAGAGCAGACACAATTTCAAAAATGTGTAACTTGTTCTCAAACTGCCATACTATTGAATTGTCTCATGACTTATATGACAAAGCTTGTCAAAAATATGCTACAACAGCTATACAATTTCATCAAGGTGATTCTGTAAAGATATTAAAGACATTGATACCTAAGATAAGCGAACCTGCAATTTTTTTCTTGGATGCCCATTGGTGCGGAAGAGAAAGTGCAAAGGGGAATGTTGATGTACCTCTTATTGAAGAAGTTCAGCTCATTGCTGATCATCCATATAATGATTTGATAATTATAGATGATTTTCGTCTTTTTTCTACGAGCAATAAGGAAGACTGGGGGAATATAAATGTGAAAGGTGTTTTGAAGGTTCTTCGCGACAAAATTCCATTTTGGAAAAGGATAATTCCACGTGGGGCCTATTCAGTGAAGAACGACAGAATGATTATTCCACTATGGAAAGATTAAGCTTCACCCCCCTCATTATTTCATCGATATTTTAAATTTTTAGGAACAAATTAATGAAGATACTAGGTGTTAGGTTTGGCCATGATGCTGCAGCGGCTCTCATAGTTGATGGGAAAATCATTGCAAGTATTGAAGAAGAACGATTAACTCGGATAAAGCATGATGCGTCATTCCCAGTAAAAGCTATAGCAGAATGTTTACGGATAGGTGGCTTGCAGTCTGAAGATATTGAATGTCTTGCGTTGCCAAGTATCAAAATCCCGGAGGTCTTTTTTCGTTTTTTTTCTATTCCTAACTGCCCGGCTGAATTTAGGGAACCAACGCCAACGAATTTATTTCGTCGCAGTGTGCCCGCCCAACCTGGACTGCCTGTGATGCCACTCTATTATGAACCTTTCCGTTTGTCTGAAACGTGCAAAATTCACCTGAGTGGGCATCATCGTGCCCATGCTGCGAGTGCTTATTATACATCCGGTCTCACGGAGGAGGGAAGTCTGGTTATTACAATGGATGGCTCTGGTGATGATGTTTCGTGTGCGTTCTGGCGTGGTGAGGGAAAAAAGTTAACACTTTTGAAGAGTTTTGGTCGAAACAGTTCTCTTGGATATTTCTACAGTAATTGTACTGAAGCATTGGGGTGGCGACACGGTGCCAATGAATGGAAATTGATGGGGTTGGCTCCATATGGTGAACCATCACCAGGCCTTCTCAAAGGTTTTCACCCGGAGTTTAACAATGGGGAGTTAACTGTTTCTCGAGAATATGGTGATTTTGGCAGATGGAATGATCATGGCGCAAATCACTATCACGGTAAGGATTCTCTGGAGTTAAAAAAGTTTGTAGACCAAATAGGGACTGAGGATTTTGCCGCAGAAGCCCAAAGGGTTGTCGAGGAGCAGGGACTGCGACTCTTATTACCATGGCTTGAGAAAGAAGGAACTCGAAATCTATGCTGCGCTGGTGGGTTTTTCCTGAATGTTAAATTCAACCAGAAGCTCTGGTATACAGAGGCCCTTGATAATCAATGGGTTTATCCAGATTGCGGAGATTCTGGTTTACCGGTTGGTGCCGCCCTTGACGCCTGTGCCTCAATGGAACCTGAAAGGAACTATCCTAGAATCTCAAATGTATACTTCGGACCGGAATTCTCTGATTCATCTATTAAGGAAACGCTTGATGAGAGAGGAATCACCTACGTACGAAGTGACGATCCAGCAAGTGTGGCCGCTCAATATCTTGCCAAAAATCTTGCAGTTGGGTGGTTCCAGGGGCGGATGGAAGCAGGTCCAAGATCGCTCGGTCATCGGTCGATACTTATGAGTCCATTGCGAAAGGAAAATAAAGATCTGATTAATGCGAAAGTAAAATATAGGGAAATGTTCAGACCGTTTTGTCCATCAATGTTGCATGAACTTCGAGATGAGTATTTGATTGATAGCAGGGATGAAGAATATATGGTTACATCGTTTGAGGTTCATGACCAAAAGAAAGATAAAATACCAGCTGTTGTCCATGAAGATGGTACAGCACGACCGCAGTTGGTTAAAAAAGATGTTGAGCCATTATATCATTCTCTGATCGAAGCATTTTACAAACTGACTGGTGAAGGGGTTGTTTTGAATACCTCTTTTAATGTGAGAGGTGAGCCAGTAGTATGTGAGCCGCGTGAGGCCATCCGGTGCTTTTATGATACCGGTCTCGATGTGCTTGTACTTGGTAACTATATTATTACAAAACCGGCGCTGGATACCTCGAATGTTTGATGCAGAATGTGTTGACAATCATATTTTTTGTTAATTCGAAACAATAATCTCTGGATAACAAAGGGCTGAATTTAATTCTGCTCTTTGTATTGTTATATCATGCTATTATGGATAATTTGTGGACCGAACGAATTAAGCTTTTAACAAGTCCTTTACGGATGCTGCCTAATTTTATTATCCCTGGTGAAACCAAGTGTGGAACGACAACATTTTTTAGATGTCTTGAGCAACACCCTGATATTGTTTCACCGGATATGAAAGAACCGAACAACTTCATTCGATATGGTGGTACTTCTATTTTCTGTAGAATGCACTTTCCCCTATCTCTAAGGAAAGTCCTGAATCCTAAGTTGATAACAGGTGAAGCGAGTGTTGAGTATTTAAGTAAAAGGCATACTCCATTTGCTATTCACTCCCTGGTACCAAATGTAAAACTTATTATTTTGCTGCGAAACCCGATAAGAAGAGCACTTTCCGATTACCTGATGATGAAGGATTCAGGTCGTGAGCCTGAGGATTTTGATACTGTTGTTCGAAAAACAGTTTCGTGGCTCGAAAATGATTCTCTGCAGAGGATGGTAAAGGTCGCAACAAGCGTTGATGATACACCTCTGAGGTACCTTACCAAAGGTTGCTATGTGAAGACCATCGACTCATGGTTGAAAACTTTCCCCCGTGAAAATATAAAAATCATTAAGAGTGAAACGTTTTTTCTTGAACCGCAGAAGGTACTAGGTGAAATATTTAATTTTCTTGGAATTGATCATTTTACTGTAAAGGATGTTCCGCATCACAGAAAAGCGAGATTGAGTGTTCCTGTAAAAAAAGAAACGATTCAACTTCTTGACGACTTTTTCCTACCTTTTAATAGAGAATTACAAAAAAAACTCGGCGACGAATTTTCTTGGATTGATGATACTGTTGATTTGTTGGAGTCTTGTGACTGACCAGATATGCGGCCCAATTAATGAAAATGAAATCAAAAAAGAAAATGGAAAATGAATCGTATGATAAACTCTCGTTAGTTGATAAAGAGATTGTTTTTCTTTATAGAGGAGGGCGGGAGAAAAGATTAGCTGCTGCTTTGGAAGGTTTGTGCCCGACAGAATTTTTCTATGGAGCAGTAGAATTAATTAAACAAGGTCAAAAGGTTAAAGTCGTTGACATCAATTACGTGACCAGTTCCTCAGATTTAGGTTTCATTGATAAGCTTTTTGATCAATTTTTCAAATATCAACTCTTGCCCTCCCGTGTATATGGGCCCTTGCTGAAAAAGATATGGGCTGAACGGAGGCAATTTCAGTCTGCAGATGTTATTGTAGCAACAACCCCGGGTATTGCTTTCGCTGTAGCAATTCTTAAGATTTTACTGCAGTTTCAAGCCAGTATTGTCGCAATTCAATTGGGGCTGGTGGACTACAAGTTTTCACGTAGGCGCATATTTCTAAATCGCTTTTTTTTAAAGAGAATGAAGAGTATTATCTATACAGAGTTGGAACAAAAACTGATGATTGAAAAATATGGCCTTGAAGCTGATGGTACGGTGGTCAATCAGTTTGGAATTGATATCTCATTCTGGAATACATCAACATATGACCATGAAGGATATATCCTGGCTGTTGGCAGTGACGGCATGAGAGACTACGACGCTTTACTTCAAGCAGCTGAGGAAGTTGAGAAGCAATTCATCATTGTAACAAACAGAGAGTTTAAAGAACGAGTTCCTGAGAATGTGAAAATTCTCAAGGGTGATTGGCTTACAAATCATATTACAGATGCGGATATCTGTGATCTTTATGCAAAGGCAAGTATTGTGGTTACTCCACTCAAACAGACAACACGACCTTCCGGGCAAAGCGTCTGCCTGCAGGCGATGTCATGTGGACGTCCCGTTATTATTTCTGCTATTCACGGTTTGTGGGCCGAAGAGTTATTGCACGATGATGCAACTGTAGTTTTGACCGCTCCGGGTGACATTGAGGAACTGGTCAGTAACATTAAATCGTTAACCTCTGATGAGGCAAGATGTAAGCGTATCGGAAAGGCTGCTAGAGATGCTGTTTTGAATCACGCCACAACTGAGCATTGGGCTTTTCGACTAAAAAGTCTTTTTTAATGGGAAGTACTTTTATTCATCGAGATACCGTTGCGAATTTCATCTTCAACCTCTCCATCAAAAAATGATGCCAAACCCAAACAAGGTCGCAATACTCTTACTGACTTGTGATAAATATTTAAAAGCTGCTGAATTGACATTAAGCCTATTGCGCTACCACTGGAAAGAGCCGCCTGAAATTTTCGTTTGCGGTCTTAGTAAAGATTTACCAGGTGAATCGGTTATTCCATTTTCCGTGGACTCAAGAGACTGGATGGGGATTGCTCTTCAGGCTACGAGCTATCTCCAGTCATGTGGTTATGAGTACTGTTATCTTGTTCTTGATGACCATCCTCCTGTTGGGGCGTGTAATGGAGACTACCTGAAGAATGATTTGCCAGACCTGGCTCGTCGATTGAATGCAACTGTTGTCAGTATGGTAGGGTGGGATCAAATCAGAGCATATCAAGGGACCAAATTGGATGGTGATCAAGACTACTGGTTGAGAAATGATATCGCCTACAGGTGGATTTTTAATTTACATCCCGGTTGTTGGAATATTGCTGCGCTAATGGATATTTTAAATATTGTGATGTCATCTGAAGTGTCTGATCATTCTGCCAGGACATTTGAGGCAAGTGCAGGTTCTTTAGCTACACATATTCCCGAGAAATACAAACGTAGTTCATACAGAGTATGCGGTGATATGTTTGTCGTCGATACTAAATGGTTTAGTCGACCTCTGGTTCGGAAAGGAATATTGCAAGCGTTACATGTTGTACGTTTGTTGGCAAAAACCTTAGGAGGTGAAAATCTCCTTAGTAAGTCTGATTCTCAAGCAAAGTTATATACCAATTATTTAAATGGACCGTACCCCATGTTTTGGAGTGGATTTATGCAAAAAGGAAAGGTACATGAAAATGCAGTTCGCTTTCTTCGTATGGCTAACCTGCAAGAGTTTGCGAAAAGTGCAAGTAAGTTGAAAGTCAATTTATCATAAAAAATGTTTAGTAATTGGGGACGTTTGGTTGCCTCAGGAAATTTATTGATGACGCTATTGGAATGATCTCAAAGTTAAAATCATTACTGTATCAAGGATATATATGGAACGCTGCAAAACTTCGTACACGTGTACGGTGGCGTGGACCTGTGGCAATGGATTTTCCAAGACTGTTTTATGGGCGAGATCACATACCGGGACAGGATGAAAATGCTTGCGGGGGAATAATAAAAGTTCAGGATTTACAAACGGCCTATCCCAATCACAATCGTGGAGCAAATATCCTCTACCTTGTAAGTAGTGCCCTGCCAGCTCTTGCACCAGATATGGTTCGATATGCAAAGAAATACGGTGCCAAATTGGTTTTAAATCAGAATGGGACTGCTTATCCGGCATGGCATGGACCGGGATGGGAAAGGACGAACTTGCCATTGCGGCAGGTAATGGGAATGGCTGACTACGTCTTTTACCAGAGTGAGTTTTGTAAAAAGGCCGCTGATCTCTACTTAACCCCTCGTGACGATCTGTTTGAGGTACTACATAATCCTGTTGACACAGCCAGATTCATTCCTGTTAAACGAAAGCTTGGCGGTCACAAACTGATATCTGCGGGTACCCACAACCAACTTTATCGAGTGAAGTGTGCGGTAGAAACTGTAGGAATACTTAAAAGAGAGATTCCAGATATTCACCTCACATTTGCTGGTCAGTATTACTGGCATTCGAATCCTGACCAGGCCAGGGCTGAATTGGTTGAAATGGTTCGAAAGTTGGATCTTGATGAGCATATATCAATCCAGGGGAAATATTCTCAAAACGAAATCGTTAGATTACTGCAAGATCATCATATTTTTCTTCACACAAAATATAACGATCCTTGTCCACGTTCTGTCTCTGAGGCACTTGCTTGCGGTCTTCCAGTTGTGCATTCTTGTTCTGGTGGTGTGCCTGAGTTAGTTAGTCCAAATGCTGGTGTAGGTGTTGCTGCTCCACTTGATTGGTTGGAGATTCATGTTCCTGCTCCGCAAGACCTTGCTAAAGGTATTATCAGAGTGTTTTCCGATTATGAAAAATATAGTACTGCGGCAAGAAGGCAAGGTGTTAGCAAACTAGATGTTCTCCCTTGGATCAATCGTCATAAAGAGATATTTCAGGAAATGATATCGTGAAAGAAAAAATCTGGAAGGTCCTTGTTAGTATAGTAAGGATCATACCACGGAGATTACGCACCCAACTATGCAGATTGTTGTTTGCTGCTGGTGAAAAAGGGGAAGTTATTCAGGCAAGTGTTGACCTGTTAAAAATTTCTGAAGACTTGAGATGGTATGTTAACAAAGCTGCAATTCGATACGGGGGGGGGGTTCATCCGAAGCATCGGCTAACCAGATATCATGAGTATTTTACATTGCAGTTAATTGAAGGAGAGCGGGTGCTTGATGTGGGATGTGGATACGGAGCTTTGGCCGACAGTATGAGTCGTGCTGGGGCTATCGTTATAGGTGTTGATATAAATGAAAAGAGCATAAATCAGGCTAAGGAACGATATACCAATTCTAATTTAACATTTTTGTTGGGCGATATTTGTGAAATAGCTTTACCACATGATGTGCAAACTGTGGTTATGTCAAATGTTTTAGAACATATCGAAAATAGGAACGATCTGCTGCGTCGTTTGAAGCAAAAAATATCACCCAGTAGATTTTTAATAAGAGTCCCAATGAGTAATAGGGACTGGGCAGTTCCTTTCAGGAAAGAACTTGACCTGCCTCACTTCAATGACCCAACTCATTTTACTGAGTATACCTTGCAAAGCTTTTATCAGGAAATGGATATGGTTGGTCTTACTGTGACTTCATGTGAGGTAATGTGGGGGGAATTGTATGCTGAGGTTGTATCACTATAATTAATTTCATTTCCATCTGTTCTTCGTCTAGGTAAGAAGTATATGTTGATCCTATTTTCCAAATAATGACACATTATAATAGTCTGACAAATCCACTTATTAGTGTGATAATGCCGGTATACAATGCCGACCAATTTGTTGGGGAGGCTATTGAGAGTATTCTTTCACAAACATTTGATGATTTTGAATTCCTTATTATTGATGATTGTTCAGAAGATTCCAGCAGTCAAATAATTTCAAGATATAATGACCCGCGTATTCGATTACTTAAAAACCAGAAAAATATTGGTGTAGCACGCACGTTAAACAAGGGGTTATCATTGGCTCGAGGTCGGTATGTTGCCAGGATGGATGCAGATGATGTCAGCATTGCCAAGAGATTTTCACGCCAGTTTGAGCATATGGAGAGATTTCCGGATGTCGATATCTGCGGTTCGTGGGTTTGGCATTTTACCGGTAAAAAAAAATTTCTATTAAAATTTCCTGTGGGACGGGAATGTGTAGGCTCGTTTCTTCTGCTAGGTAATCCGCTGGCCCATCCCGCAATTATGATGCGAAAAGACGTATTGCACAAATTAGATCTGCAGTATGATCATGACTGTCTTGCTGCACAGGATTATGAGTTGTGGAGTCGTTGCTGGGGGCACTGCACCATGGATAATATACCTGAACCGCTTATGGCCTGGCGTCAAAATCTTACGGGAGTGACTCATTCATTAACTGTCGAGTCAAATAAAACGAGCCTTAGAGTTGTGAAAAAGATGCTTGGGAAACTTGAAGTGCAAGCAGATGAGACAAAACTGTTATTTCATAGAAAGGTTGGCAATGGAAGTGGAGTAGCTTCACTGGAGGAGCTTACAGAAGTGTTTGATTGGCTAACTTATCTAATACAAGTTAATCAGCAGCAAAGGGTATTTCCGGATGAGGGATTAAAGCAGGCAGCTGCTTTTGCCTGGTATCGTGTGTGCCTGAATTCTTCTGGTATTGGAGTGAAAACTATATTTAAATATATGCAATCATCTTTATGTCGTTACTATCGGCCAGGTAGTGAGGAAATGCTCTATTTTATATCGAATGCTATCTTGAAATTTAATAAGTCTCCAACGGGAACGTTGTCATTTGAAAAATAAGACGCCACTGGATAGGTGAGAAATTATTTATGTAAGATTCATTTATCAGTTGGCCACGACAGTGATTCAATCTGCTGTTTAAAGTTTGATTCAGAAATAAAAAACGTACGAGGATTATAGTGAAAAAACGATTGCTATCCCGGGCACAGTCACTAATTCGGGTTAAGAAGGCAGAACGAAAGATTGCAAAGGCATTTGAACAAGGTCAGGTAGAGATAAGTTTTGGTCCATCATCACTTAATTTGATGATGATGGATTCTTGTAATCTGCAGTGTATTATGTGCGGTAAGGATTACCAATCTTGTGGAACGCAGGACTATCTGTCTTTGCAGGATATAAAGGTTATATACTCCCATCTTGATATGTCTCAGGTCGTTGATGTGATTTATGGTGGTGGTGGTGAGCCATTTCTGAACCCAGACCTTGGATCGATCGCTGCATTTACACAGAGAAATTATCCCATTATTCAGCATACCGTCATCAGCAACTTTATCCAGTGGAAAGAAGAAGCGGTATCCTCGATGCTTGATAATAATGTTAATTTTTTGATATCAGTAAATGCCGCGACACCTGAAACATATCAAAAGATTGCAGGGGTAGATGCATATTCAGCAGTTATAAAACATGTAGAAAAGCTCGTACGAATGAGAGAAGAAAAAGGAGTTTCTGTACATATTGCTTTGTCTATGATTTTAATGCGGCAGAATATAGAAGAATTAGAGGATTTTGTGAAGCTTGCTAAAGACCTTGGCGTAGATGAAGTGAAAACCCTCTATACTCGTATTTATCCTGAAGAATATAGATCAAAGAAAAACCGACCCTCACCAATAGTATCGACCGACTCTCTCTTTTATGCCCAGCAACAGAGTGATGCAAGGATTAAGGAGGCGGAAAAGATAAGTAAACAGTTAGGAATTCGTTTTGATCATGAACCGCTCTTCTCCTGTTTGAAAAGTGGAGATCGTGACTGCCATGAGCCATGGAAGTCTCTTTTTATCAACTTTAATGGAGATGTATATCCATGCCCAGCCAGTGAAATTCTTTTCAAACCACGAGTAGATTCTGGTGAGTATAAAAGCGGCAATATCTTAAAACAACCAATTTCGGAGTTCTGGAATAACACGTTTTGGCGTACACTGCGTGAAACAAATCGCCAGACAGACCGCAAGGAACAATTTCCTGAATGTTTATGTTGCGGAAATTCGATAAGTTGGCTAGGAACCCAGGTAGAAAAAGCGCATATTCTCGATTGGACTGAATTACATCAGAATGATAAAAAAACAATAGTAAAGTTCAATGATTGATCCTGTAGTTACCGCTGTAATTTGCACACGTAATCGTGCCCGTTTCCTGGAGAAATGCTTAGCCAGTCTTCTGAATCAAAAGGTGGAAGATCAACGCTATGAAATCCTTGTCATAGACAATGGTTCATCAGATACGACAGCGGAAGTTGTAAAAGAATTGCAAAATGCAAATACAAGTGTCAGATATGTCTATGAACCGGTCCCAGGACTTTCGAAAGCCAGGAACACCGGCTGGAGACGTGCTAGAGGTGCCTACGTCGGATACATAGATGATGACGCTGTTGTTTCAGATAAATGGGTTTCCTCGGTTCTTTGGGTGATAGATAATATTTCACCGATTCCCGTCTGGATTGGGGGGCCCATTGAGTTGGATTGGGGGGTGCCTAATCCTGGTTGGATCGACGATGAGCTTAAAGTGCCACTTGGCTTTATTAATTGGGGGCAAGAACCACGGGTACTTAGTAATAATGAGAGACTGGGGGGCGGAAACAGTATTTATAACAGGGCTGAACTCGAAAGATTAGGCGGGTTTGATGAACGACTTGGTCGTAAAAAAGACAATTTGCTTTCTGGTGAGGAGACACAGCTTCAAAAAATTATTGAAGAAGATGGTGGCAAACTCTACTATCATCCCGGTATAACAATTTATCATTGGGTGAGCAAAGAACGAGTTCAACCGAAGTGGTTTTATCGCAGGTATTACTGGGGAGGCGTTTCAGATTATTTTATGAACAAGACACTGGCTAACCGGGCTGGTCCTAAGGGGTTGCATAGAGAGAGAAATGACCTGTCAGAGGAGCAAGGTCGCTGGACAAGAATCATCAGCAATTTAATTAATTCACTAGGTTTTTTTTCCACTCGTGAGGATACTGTTCAAGCTAGGATCTATCTCTCTTATGTCTTTGGGTATGGTTCCGGTATTTATCGCTGGCAGTTGAAGAAACTATGTAAAAATGAAAAACAGTGTTATGAGTCCAGCAATTAGTGTCATTATACCTTCGAGTCGTCCCGAGGAAGTTGTTGAAACAATTCAAGGGCTTGAGAGACAGGATCTTGATAAGGACTTGTTTGAAATTCTTGTAGTAAGTCCATTCAAATTAGATTATAGACAAATCGGTCTTCCGCGCATTAGAACCATACAGACTACTTATCTCTATGCCCCAGGAAAAATGCGAAACCTAGGAGCAGTTGAAGCACAGGGGGATTACCTGGCTTTTATTGACGATGACTGTATCCCTCCTGTTCGATGGCTTTCAACCCTTCTAAATATCTTGCAGGAACAGGCGAAAGTTGCTGCAGTTGGATGTCGTGTCATTTCGCTTAAAAAAAGTTATTGGGGGCGTGCTGCGGATTACGCTCTTTTTGCAGCATATCAGTATTCCACTCGAAAGAGAATTGCCCTTGGCTCTGCAGCAATAATGTTTAATCGTTCCAGATTTGAGGAGGTTGGTGGTTTTGACGAGACATTAAAGGCTTCAGAAGATTGGGATGTTAGTCTGAAACTACAAGATGGCGACTGGGATTGTATATTCGACCCTCAAGTAGAAGTCTTGCATGACCATGGATGCTATGACTTTTTAGCTATACTTAAAAAGTCGTATATGTATGGCTTAAGAAGTCGGTTGGTTGTTCAAAACAGACACAAAGATAAAATGTCTTGGTTGGCTAAACTCTCCCTTTACATGAGTTCGCCATGGCTGTACTGGCTTCTGATAGTGCCTTATGCCTTTCTTGTTTGTATCTTCCAGGGCATTGATTTTATACGTTGGGACAAGAAAATTATACTGTATTTTCCTGTTTTGTGTATCTGTCGACTTGGTTATCATATCGGGGTATTTAATGGTTTGGTTAATGATAAGCGCTCTTCTTTCTTCCTGAATAAGTATTGAAAAGTAAAAAGAAAATGAGGTGAGTTTGACTGAAATAAAAGAAAATATGGCACAGCAGAAAAACATCTTTGTCGTCATCCCTATTTTTAATGAATCAAAAGTAATTCAGTCAGTTATTGATGAGGTGCTTGCTGCAGGGCCATACAAAATTGTTATTGTTGATGACGGCAGTTCGGATGATACGTATGCTGTTGCTAAGAACAATATTTGCCTTACTGCATTACGTCATAAAATTAATCGTGGTAAAGGTGCAGCTGTTAAAACCGGTATTGCAGCTGCAAACCTTCTTGGGGCTGATATTGTGGTGACAATGGATGGTGATGGACAGCATGATCCAACGGATATTGCACCACTTGTTGCACCAATTATTACAGGAGAATGTGATGTTGTCCTTGGCACTAGGCGTACTGATACGGGAGAAATGCCATGGGTAAAAGTAATTGCCAATATAATCGGTAACTTGGTGACGTGGTTGTTCTGTGGTATATTGGTGTCTGACAGTCAATCTGGTTTTAGGGCGTATTCACATTTTGCTGCTCGTATTATTGATACTAAAGCGGATAAATACGAATATGACAGCAAGGTAATTCGAGAGATTAGTAATAATCGTCTTAAGTTCAAGGAAGTGCCAATTAAAGTGCGTTATACCGATTATTCCATGGGGAAAACTCATAAACAGGGTTTTGTGAATGGAATAAAAACGCTTATTCGAATAATTTGGGGGGTGTTGGTATGAAAGTTCAACTTTATCAGATAGTTACGGTTGGTATTTCCTCTGTAATGTTGTTCCAGGGAATCAAGGAGTTTGTTAAGCGTGAGGCAGGGCAGACATTTCTTAAGTTGATGGTTCGATTGATTGTGTGGGGAGGTATGGCCTCGGTGGCTGTCTATCCGGAGTTTAGCAATTTGTTAGCTAAGTTTATAGGGATAGAGACTAATATTAATGCTGTTCTTCTAATTGGGTTTCTTCTTATTTTCCTCCTTATTTTTAAATTGTTGTCTGCTATTGAAAAGATTGAACAGAATGTTTCTGAATTAACTCGTAAGGAAGCACTTAGTGAATTGCAGCATGACATCAGGTCGGAGGAGGATAACCACTGAATATTAGGATTGCCCGTGTTGCCTGGGCATTATTTCTCGCTTTATGGCTTTTGGTCAGCTTGGCTGCGTTCGCAGGTATGTATAAACTCTGGTGGCAGAGGGAGCGAGTTGAATATCTAGGCAAAGATGTAGCTGAGCAGAGAAAAGTTATTTTCCAACACGCTGGTATGCCGCAGTCATATCTTCAAGCAGTAGATACTTTGGAAAAACAATGGCCTGCGCGGACGCACTATTCTATTAAGGGACGACGGGTACAGGGATCTTATTTATCTTATCTTCTTATACCTCGCGTGCCAATAGACGATGGGTCACATGTGCTTGTTTTAGAAGATAAAGTAACTGTGAACGGAGCGTTGCCAACAGGTGGAAAGGTTAGAGGAGATCAAAAAACAGCGTGTTTTCCAGCACAAGGTTTTGTTTTCTCAGTCTTAGCCATAATGGGCTTAGTTTTATTATTACGGCCTTTGGTTCGAAACTATAGCTTGAGTGTGCCGGAATTATTTGCAGCTACCTGCTTGTTTATTAATGGTGTTGTTGTGTTGAGTAAGGTGTTTTTTCTAGAGTCTATTCCTGGTTTTTACTTTATTTTATTTTTAGGTATTGTCGGCTGGTTGTCTTTGCTATGGCAACGTGGCAGTTGGGTGATAAAAAGCACGGAAGTGGATAAGCTTAAGTTTTGGCACGGTATTCATCGGGATCCAAGACGCAAATTAGTCGTGTGGATTGGCTGCTTGTTGATCGCCCTTGGTGTTTTATGGGTAATGCTGATGTCAGTTGTTGTCGTGCCAGACGATTGGGATGCCTGGGCAATATGGGGTGCGAAGGCTAAGATGCTTGCTCTCGGATATGGTCCCTTAGCGGATGTCAGCCCATTTGGGCATGCTGATTACCCATTGCTTTGGCCAGCGGTTTGGGCTTTTTCCGGTTGGTGTGGAGGAGGTTGGGATGAGTTGTGGAGTAGAGGGTGGGGAGCTGTTTTTTTGTTTTTGTGTTGTTGGGAGATAGTTGTGATTGTACAACGCGACACCAAACGATTTGATATCGCTCTACTGGCCGGTGCAATATTCGCTTCAGTACCTCTTGTGCCGCTCATTGCTTCCTGGTCTTATGCCGAGGCTCCGTTCTGGTTGATAACGGTGAGTTGTTTCGGCTGTTTGTTATTGTGGCGTAATAGCGGCAAGGACTTTCATTTGTTCTGGGCCGCTCTTCTTGCTGTTGCAGCAGCATACACAAAAAACGAAGGAGTACTCTTCTCTGTTATTGCTGCTGGCTGGGTAGTGACGGTTCCAGGACGACGGTTGTATTCTTTGTGCTTCTTTTTAACAGTCATTGTTTTGTTGTATGTACCTTGGTATTACTGGGTGCGAATTGTTTCTGATTTTAGTTCTCATGCAACGACAGGGCTAAGTCTTTCATCAGATTCAATTTCAAGGGCTTTGGATCGTCTGCCAAAGGCTCTTGGAATGATTTTGAAGCTGTATGGTGATATCCGTCAGTGGAATTTAGTACTTTGGGGGCTTGGGACTGGATGGGTTTTAGTGTTCTGGAAGCCTAAAGCTATAGCTGACATGCTGATTCCATTTTTCCTGTTATTTGGGTATCTGTTAATCGTAGTTTTTCATCAGGCAGAGATCTACTGGCAAGTCGGGACCTCATGGAATCGACTTACTGTTCACGCGTTTCCTTTATTGCTTGTTGTGCTTGTTCCAAGAATTTGGAAGACAGTTTTTGTAAAATGAGAAAATAATGTTTTTTTTGAATAGACTGATTGTCGAATTACTTTCCCCTTTTACCTGTAGTCTTATACTCCTATTTGTAAGTTTGTTGTTCTATGTATTTCATAGGCGATATCTGGGGATTCTTTTTCAAGTTATTGGTTTATTGATTTTGTTTCTTCTTGGATATGGTGTTGTTACTAAAAACCAACTTCTGATACTGGAAGATACTTATCATCCGTTTGAGGTCACTGCAGTTCCTACAGATTTAAGGGAAGAGATAAATTATATTGTTGTTCTGGGATCAGGGCATGTTTCTGATTCACGGTTGCCAGTTACAAGTCAAATCGGTGGGAGTTCTCTTTATCGCTTAGTCGAGGCAATCAGGGTAACAAGGGGGTTGCCGGGAGCTTCTTTGATCATTAGTGGTGGCGTTGGATATGATCCCGTTCCCAATGCTAATGTTGTTGCTGATGTTGCGAACATTTTAGGCTTGGATCAGAAATCTATAATTATTGAAAATAGGCCGCGTGATACCGGTGAAGAAGCAATATTTTTAAAACCACTACTTCAAAAAAAACCATTTGTCTTAGTAACTTCGGCATCTCATATGGTAAGGGCAATGGATATTTTTTTGCAGAATGGAATGCATCCAATTGCTGCTCCAACCGATTATATTTTAAAACAACACGTTCACCCACCCGCTGGAACATTATTTCCAAGTACCGATAATTTGAATGTTTCTAAAAGAATAATTTATGAATGGATAGGATCATTATGGCTGAAAATAAAGAGAATTATCGGAAACTCTCCATAATAATACCGGTTTATAATGAGCTGGAAACGTTACGGCAGATAATTGATATTGTCGCCAGTGTAGATTTGCCCCTTGAAAAAGAAATTGTCCTTGTCGATGATTGCTCCCGTGATGGTAGTAGAGAATTGATAGAAGGTGGAATTAAGGAAGATGGATTTTGTTTACTTAAAGTCTACCACGATGTTAATCAAGGAAAGGGTGCTGCTTTGCGTTCTGGATTCAAAGCAGCCACTGGTGATATTGTATTAATTCAGGATGCTGATCTGGAGTATGATCCCAATGAGTATCCTAGGCTTCTTGCTCCGATTCTGGATGGTCGTGCTGATGTTGTTTACGGGTCACGCTTTGTTGGGTCAGGAGCTCATCGGGTGCATCTCTTCTGGCATATGGTTGGGAACAGGTTGTTAACATTAGTGTCCAATATGTTTACAAACCTTAACTTGACTGATATGGAGACTTGTTACAAAGTCTTTAGAAAACCAATTATTGACAATATAACAATCTGTGAGGATCGATTTGGTTTTGAGCCAGAAATCACAGCTAAAATTGCCAAGCAGAGATGTAAAACCTATGAAATTGGTATTTCTTATAATGGTCGTTCCTATGAAGAGGGAAAAAAAATAGGGTGGAAGGATGGTGTGAGGGCTTTTTGGTGTATTCTTAAGTATAATATTTTCTCGAAATGATATCTGTCTGACATGTCTAAAGTAAGTGTTATTATTCCTTGTTATAATCAGGGCCGCTATGTCATGGAAACACTAGGTTCCGTGCTCAATCAGACCTATCAAAACCTGGAAGTTATAATTGTAAATGATGGGTCAGATGATCAGCATACAACAGCCATTCTTGATCAGATTGATATAGAGAATGTTCAGGTTTTACATACTGATAATCAAGGGCTTGCAGCTGCTCGAAATAATGGAATTCAGGTGGCTTGTGGGCAAATAATTCTGCCTCTCGATAGTGATGATTTAATTGCCCCTGACTATATCGAGCGAGCAGTCGTTATTTTAGATAAAAATGAAGAGATAGGTATCGTCTATTGTCGGGCGCAACTCTTTGGTTCCGTTGAAACAGAATGGCTGTTGCCGAAATATTCTCTAAATAAAATACTTTTGGATAACGTGATTTTTTGTTCTGCTCTATTTCGCAGATCAGACTGGGAAGCCGTTGGTGGCTATGATCCCGGAATGATCTACGGCTGGGAAGATTATGATTTCTGGTTATCCCTTATTGAACGTGGTCATGAAGTATACCAAATACCGAAAATACTCTTTTCCTATCGTGTCAGCTCTGATTCCATGGTGCGAAGCAAAGAAAGATGGCAGAAAGTCGCCATGTTTAAAAGAATATTTGAACGGCACCAAAAACTTTTTTCCTCACATATTGATGTCTGGATTGATACTCTGCTGGATGTACGGGAACCATACTATACCAGTAAACTCTATATTGATACTGGTGATGGAGTAGGTGATGCCAACTGTATCAGCAGAAAAGTTGAACTGGGAACCTCTGAGATTGAATTTTCCCTTGAAGAATATGAAACGATCCAGGCCGTTCGTTTTGATCCCATCGATACTCCGGTTGTTATCGAAATCTTAGACTTTATTATTGTTGATAGAAAAGGAGAACGTCGGAAAATAAATGATTGTACAGATAATGCAATTTTCCAGATAAATAATGACCGATATTTTGACAGTGACGATCCACAATGTTTTCTTGATTTATCACCACATGACCTTGACACCATTCAAGCTATAATTGTGCGATTCAGTTTTAAAGCACTTGCCGCTGATGCACTTCAGGAAATCGTGAAGCGTCAGCAGGAGATGATGCAAAGCATGTCCTCCCAGGTGGATCAATATAAATCGTCCGGATTAATAAAGGCTGCAAGTAAAGCAATTGCCATGCATGAAGGTGAGGCAAGGGGACACTATTTAAAACGGCAACTGAAAATTTTCTAAATCACTCCACGTTTCACCCAGTAATAGTTTATATCATTTCTCAGGTACTATGATTCAAACACTAAAAAATCTTTTATTGGTCATCTGGCACTTTCTGTCCAGCGGCCATTACCGGCAGCTCAAAAAAACAACTATTTTTGATCCTGACTATTATCGGAAATCCAATGTTGATATCACCGCAAGCGGCGTAGATCCATTGGTACATTATATCAGCCGGGGGGCCGCTGAATTAAGAGATCCGAGCCTCTGTTTTGATAGCAACTATTATGCAACTCAGGTTCCAGAAGTAAAAGAGAAAACTCTGGATCCTTTATTTCATTTTATCGTTAAGGGCTGGGAACAAGGGGTTAAGCCTAATCTTCTTTTTGATCCGCTCTTTTATGTCCAGCAATATCCTGACTTTGACTTTTCCAGGTTAAATCCTCTGGAGCATTGTATTCAGCAGGAAAATCCTCTTTCACCATCGCCTTATTTTGACCCATCTTTTTACAAACGTCTCTATAAAGATGTTTCTGCAAGCAGGGAAAATTCCCTTAAGCATTTCCTTTCTATTGGTTTGCAGGAAAAGAGAAGGCCAAGCCTGTATTTTGATATCCCATGGTATCTCGATAAAACACCTGTCTTGATGGAAGCAGAAATTGACCCGATTAGCCATTATTTCTATTTTGGTATGCAGGAGCACAAGAGCCCATCGCCATTATTTGACCCGCAATATTATGCCAAAACGTATCGGATAGAAGGGGTTGACGATCTTTTTTCTCACTATATGCAATATGGTGCACCTCAAGACAACCGGCCCTGTAGCTGGTTCGATCCCGTTTTCTATCGACGACACTATCAGGATGGAAGCAGTGTTGAAATGTCCCCACTTGCCCATTACCTTTCAAAAGGGATTCAGGATGGATTGTATCCCAACAGGGATGTATTTGAACTTCAGGATAAACCTGTAATTTCTCTTCTTGTTCCAGTTTATAACGTGAGTCCTGCACATTTAAATAACT